>Ga0180009_10000072_pt1 | contig 187754 bp, 169 predicted proteins | sample OS_PC_MetaG_FD_123537 | JGI IMG/M metagenome (GOLD analysis project Ga0180009, IMG submission 123537) | Groundwater microbial communities from the Aspo Hard Rock Laboratory (HRL) deep subsurface site, Sweden - OS_PC_MetaG | ecosystem: Environmental > Aquatic > Deep subsurface > Groundwater...
ACTTCACTCACACCAACTACTATCACAGCCGAACAAGTACTATTGCAATAAGTACCATTTGTTTCTATTACGCCATTACCACATCCTTCGCTAAATGTATCACCATCATCACATACTTCAGTGGCCTGAGTCAAACCATCACCACAAGTAACACTATAAGCAGTCATATTGATAGCTGATATTACTTTGACATCTTCACCGCTATAGCTACTACAAGAGCCAAAAGAAATAGCTCCACTAGATTCTCTAGTCATATAATATCCGCTGTCGCTAGCATCAGTTTTACTAGGATCAACTGGTATAGCCGGCAAATAGGTTCCCAGAAAAGAAGTGTCATCTACGACTAAACATCCATATGTATCACCATCACAGGTCAAGGTGGCCGAAGAATCACAAAGTACTACTTTCATACCTACTGCCACAGTAGAACTAGCAAAATCAGACGGGGCAGCACCATTATCAGCTGTATAAATATCTACTGCCTTACTGATAGTCGCCAGATCAGCCCAGCGTCTACCATCATTGGATTGGCCAAATCTTTTTGTCGGATTTAAAGAAACAAACACAGCTCCCATAACTACTGTAATAATAGATACGACTATTATCGCTTCTATCAATGTAAATCCCCATTTCTTCATATTTTAAAACATATCTTTTTTTATACTTACCCTTATATCTTCCATCAAATCAAGATAGAATTTTAAATTATTAATTGTTGCTAGACGAAGAGCCAGCGGCTCTTTAGTTTTAAATAAATGATGTAGATAGCTCTTTGAATAATTTTTTAAATAGCTGCTAATTGCTTTGGTATCTTTGGCAAACTTGGCATTATTGATATTGATAGTTTCGTACCAGCTTGAGGAATTATCATTGCGAGCGGAGCGCAGCAATCTAGAACTTTTAGATTGCTTCGTCACTTTGTTCCTCGCAATGACAGGCAAAGGGCCTTTTCTGATATACAATTTTCCGTGGCGCGCTTCACGAGTTGGTATGACACAATCAAACATATCAATGCCACGCCTGACAGCTTCCACTATATTTTCCGGATAACCTACGCCCATCAAATATCTAGGTTTGTTTTCCGGCAACTGGTCAACTGTATAATCAAGCACCTTATACATAGTACTAGTTGGCTCACCGACTGCCAGACCACCGACAGCATAACCATCAAAATTCATAGCCACTAGTTCTTGAGCTGAGCGCAGTCTGAGGTCTTTGAAATCTGCTCCTTGGACTATACCAAAGATAAGTTGTTTTTTTATTTGTTTGGATTTTTTGTCCAGACTTTTTTTGTAGTCAATAGCAATATTGGCCCAACGGCTAGTCCTTTCCAAAGCAAGTAATGCTTCTTTTCTAGAGCTGGGCAATCCGACACATTCATCTAGCACCATCATAATATCACTACCCAATGCTACTTGAATATCAATGACTTTTTTGGGATTTAAAATATATTTTTTACCATCTATATGAGATTGAAATTCGATATTATCTCCTTTTATCTTTCTCAGTTTGGCCAAAGAAAATACCTGATAGCCTCCGCTGTCGGTCAAAATCGGTAAACTATTGTCCATAAACTTATGCAATGATCCAATTTTTTTTATCACTTCCAAACCCGGACGAAGTAAATTATGATAAGTGTTGGATAGTATTATCTGAGCTCCCAGATTTTTTATTTCCTTTGCTTCCATTGATTTGACAGCCGCTTTGGTGGCAATCGGCATAAAAAAAGGAGTATTAATCTCCCCTCGGGAGGTCTTTAATACTCCTAATCTTGCTTTAGATTTTTTAGATTTTTTTAATAGCTTAAACATTAATTTTTTATTGAACAATGCCTATGGCATCTGTCGTGTCAGCTATCACATCGGAAGTCTTCAACAATTTTGATCTAACCATTACCTCTTCTAGACCTTTGGCCTGTACAGTAGTCGGATTTAGCAATGTAGCGGCTTGACCCTGGCTCTCACTAATTGGGGTGATTTGTATCAAAAATGAAGCGGTTAATGGCAATATATATTCATTAAAATTAGCTATATTCCAAGTAAGTGTTCTACCTTCTAGATCAAATTCTAAATCTCCAGCTTGGATATCTGTCTCACTGATAAAATTTACTTCCGGAGGCAAGGTGGTCTCAACAGTTACATCATCAAATTGACCGGTTGCTTCTGGCAAAGACCAAATAACAAGGTATTGAGTATCCTCTCCTACTTGAGGTGGCAAAACACCGGAGCCAACTCTTCGTCCTCCCAAATCCCAATATATTCCATTGTTGAATCGCAGACTCTCGCCAACAGTCAAAAGAAGCGGTGAGGTGACCTGCTCCCAATCGGATAAACCTTGAATATTTATTTTTACTATATTTTCTATTGTCCTATCTACTTGTGGTTCACCGGTGATCTTTACCTGCCAAGTAAAGGTCTTGGTTTCTCCAGTCGGCCATGAAGACAAGCTTTCGTCCTCATCTTTAGTCCAAATTATTTTACCTTCTTCATAATTGCCAACACTATCTAAAGTATCCCAACTCAAAAGAGGAGTATCAATCAGAGCCAAAATTTGGACATCTGAAATATCAGCTTCACTTTGATTTGTTATTTCCAGTTGATACTTCAAAGTATCATCCCAATTGACAGCCTGCGTACCATATTTTCCATTTACCTGCAAACTAATATCAAACTTTGGATTGACTACTGTGATTTGTTTTTCTACTCTGGATAAACGGCGAAAATTATTATCAGCCATATTACCAACTTCTATAACCAATAATTGATTTGTCAAACTATCTACAGGGAAATTGCCATCCAAATACATTATTTTTTCTTCTCCTGGCTCCAGGCTAAATACATAATATTTATTTTCTTGCACAAAATCACTATTGACTGCTTCTGCTGCTGGATTATCTTCTTTCTCCTCTTCAGTCTGCTCTAGCACTACCGGAGCCCAATCATCTGGGAAAAGTACATCAGTATAAAGATTTTCTATTTTTTCATCAGTTAGATTTTTAAATAAAAGCCTAAACTGTACAGGATCAGCTACCAATATCTTGTCTGGACCTTCTATAGCCATCTCTATTTTATTTTCTTTTATAGTGGTATCTATCACTTCCCTTTCTTTGAAATCAGAATGGAAATTTTCTGGCTGATATCCCAGAGTAAATGAAGCTGACAATACCTCATCTTTTTGTCCGACAAGTTGTCCTTTTATTTGTACTTCTTTGGTCTGACCAGGCTGCAAGTCATCCAAAAACCAAGTAGTAGCATTGAGATCATGAGGCTCTACACTCGCCTCATCAAAATAAAATCCTGACGGCCAACGGACGTTAAGTTCCATTTTCTGTAAAGGCACCACATCTATATTTTTATATTTGACTATATAGACAGCCTGATCACCAGAAACTATCTCTTTGGGACCTTCTACTGAAAACTGTGCACTTCTTTCCGGCTCAGGGTTGCTTTGCTTGTTCCAATACCAAAATCCAGCCAAAGTGGCCAAAAATATCAAAAACAAAAACCATAGACAACCACCTTTACTCTTGGGAGCTTTATTAAAGCTCTGATACTCCTTGGGCACAGATCTTTTTCTGTTCAAAGATGGCGCTTCATATGATTTTTTCCTGATAGGCGCTCTTTTGGCGGCATCAAGATTGCGTTTGCTTATTTTAGCCATAAGTAAATAATTTTAATGAATTAGAAGGTCTTTCAAATATTGATTGATAATAAATTTGTGATACTTTGAGCCATTCACGACTAAGCTGATTATCAATAGATAGATTGATGAGCTCAGCCCAATCAGCCCCGATAATATACTGCAAAAAATCAAACAACTGACTACTAATCTCTATATTGGTTTTTTGCTCGTGCTCCATATACATTATACCTTGACTATCAGCTGTCTGGCCAGCCTCAAATCTAGGCTGCCATCCGGCCAAAGCCAAATATTTCCACAAAAAAGCTCGCACCAAAATCATCTTTTTTTCCATCACAATAGCCGGATGATCCAGTATGGTAAAAATATGCTCCAGCAAAGAAAATTCCCTAAATTTTTGCCCAGTATTTCTATCAGACAAAAACAACTCTACTACTGATGACGCCAAAGACATATTTCTGAGATTGTTTCTAAGGTTTGGATAATGGACCAAGATACTAGCACCGGCCATATGATCTAGCTTGCCACGACCAATCATCACTCTGACTTTGGCAAAGGGTAAAAGATGCCCGGACAATTTGCTACTTGATTTGGCAGCTGACTTCAAAACTGCACTAATAATGCCTTCCTGGGGGGTAAACAAATCATAGACACGGTCAGCTTCGCGCCAAGGACGGACTCTGAGTACAAAAGCATCGGTCTTAAAAGACATGACTTACAATTTTAATCCTAAAATAATTTCCTCGCCGTTTATATTACATTCACTAAAATGTTTGGGTTTTTCAGACACTTCTATCAGATCACCGGCCGAAGTATTTTTTATCAACTCTTCTTTGTATTTTAAAATAAGCTCTTTCAAATATTTTGAATCTGTCTGGTATGTTTCTACCGGACTGTCGCTTGGCTTGAGACCAGATTCTTTTCTCAAAGCATTGATAAATCTTATGAGCTCTCTGACTACACCACGATCTTTTAGTTCATCATTTAGATTGGTATCTAGTGAAACACTAAAATTATTAATAGCCACTGTTTGCCAACCATCTTTGGCTGATACTTTATCAACTATAGATATTTTTTCTACATTAAGCTCATCAGACAATATCTCTAGATATTTTGTTTGACCATCCAAATTTGGTTGTCTTTCAATAGCTAATTCTGCCAATGGCTGCCTGACTTTGAGTCCTGCTTTGGCACGCAGAGCATGGACATTCTCAGCAATCAATTTGACAGTGTCCATATATTGCAAAACCTTTTCGTCAAATGTGGCACTATCAAAATTACTCCAGTCTTCCAAATGCACCGACTCTTTTTGCGTCTCAAAACTTTTATAAATAATTTCCGCTGTCATCGGGGCAAAAGGAGCAATTATTTTTGACAATTCAAACAATACAAAACCCAGTGTCTCAATACCCTGACTATCGCCGTCCTTAAATCTTGACCTTGATCGTCTGACATACCAAGTTGACAAATCATCTACAAAATCAAATATTGGACGAGTGGCTTTGACTAGATTGTACTCTTCCATGGATTTTGACACTTCCTTGTGTAATAGAAACAATTTGTAAATTATCCATTTGTCCAGGTCACTAGTAGGATTATTTGGCAAGCTAGCTTTTACTTTTTTATTTTCAGAAAATAAATTATAAAAATTTAAAACATTTTGCAAAATGACCACAAATCTTCTATAGGTAGTTTGTAAATCTTTTTCTACAAAAGAAAAATTCTCAGCCAACATGACAGGCGATGACAAAAGATACATTCTCAAAGCGTCAGCGCCGTACTTTTCCATTACTGCATCTGGCTCCGGATAATTCTTGAGTTTTTTACTCATCTTCTTGCCGTCTTCAGCCAAGGCAATACCATTTACAATACAATTTTGAAAGGCATGACTAGATTTTATTCCGCCTGATATGACATGCAAATAATAAAACCAAGCTCTGGTCTGATCAGATCCCTCAGCAATAAACTTGGCTGGAAATATTTGGTCAAAGTTTTCTTTGTTTTCAAAAGGATAATGAAACTGAGCATAAGGCATAGAGCCTGACTCAAACCAACAATCCAAGACATCAGGAATACGACGCATTGTGCCGTCACATCCACTTTGCGAACAGGTAAAAGTCACTTTGTCCACCACATGTTTGTGAAGGTCTTCTACTTTTATGCCACTGGCATCTTTTAATTCCTCAATAGAGCCAAATACTTTTTGAGTCTGACATTTGTCGCAGACCCACAGCGGTATGACTGAGCCCCAAAATCTCTGACGAGAAATAGACCAATCGCGAGCTCCTTCCAGCCATTTGCCAAAACGACCAGCCTTGATATGCTCGGGAATCCAATTTATATTTTTGGCATCTTCAATTAATTTGTCTTTTATCTTTAATACATTTACAAACCAAGATGAAGTAGCGTAGTTGAGTAGTGGTGTATCACAACGCCAACAATGCGGATAGCTATGTTCATACTGCTCCTTGGAAAAAAGCAGATTACGCTTGGCCAAATTTTTTAGTATTTCTACATCAGTTGCCTGGACATTATCTTTTGGTTTGACATTTAAGCCGGCAAAATCTATAGCCTCTTTATTGATATGTCCGTCCATGGCCACGTGTTGAATAAAAGGCAAGTTTTTTTCACGACCTAGATTCATATCATCTTCACCAAAAGCTGGTGCCATATGCACAATTCCTGTTCCTTCTTCAGTTGTCACAAAATCTGCCGTATATATTTGCCAGCCATTGTCTCTATTGGCTAAATTTTTATCATTATAGTAATAATCAAATAAAGGCTTGTATTTTTTGCCAACTAAATCTTGGCCTTTAAAAGTTTCCAGTATTTCATGTGCTCTATTATCTACAATCTTATCTAATAACTCTTTAGCCACAATAAAAGTCTCAAATTTAGGTACGCTAACATTTTCTAATGTACCAATTTTTATACTCGACTTTTCACTTCCCGTATCTATCTTAACTTTTACATAATCAATATCAGCGCCCACAGCTAGTGCTACATTGCCAATCAAGGTCCAAGGCGTAGTTGTCCAAGCTAATACAAATGTGCCCGGCTCTTCTACCAGCTCAAACTTGGCAGTCAGTGACAAATCTTTGACATCTTTGTAGCCTTCGGTCACTTCGGACTGAGAAAGTGTAGTCTCACATCTTGGACAAATATGCATAGAGCGGTAATCCTCATAGATCAGGCCCTTGTCCCAAAGAGTCTTGAAAACCCACCAAATACTTTCCATATATTCCAGGTCCATGGTCTTATAGTCATTTTCCATATCCACCCAGCGACCCAGGCGTCTGATAGTCCCTTTCCAAATATCAGCATATTCCATCACCCGACTACGGCAATTTTCATTGAATTTATCAATGCCATATTTTTCTATATCTTTTTTGGTGGCAAAACCAAGCTCTTTTTCAACAATATTTTCAATTGGCAAGCCATGGACATCCCAACCCCATTTTCTAGCCACCCTAAAACCATGCATTGTCCAAAAACGAGGCACCACATCCTTCATTATAGAAGCGACCAAATGTCCGTAGTGAGGAGTACCTGTTGCAAAAGGCGGGCCATCATAAAAAAGATAGTCACCCTGAGGCGCGTCTTTGTCTATTGATTTTTGAAAAATTTGATTTTTATCCCAAAAATCCAGTATTTCTTTTTCTTTGTCTTTAAAATCCATAAGTATAATGTTTGCTTATTCTAACCCAAAATAGCCTATTTGACAATAATAGCTAGAAAAACAAAGAATAAATCTTTTGCCAAAAAGTCTTGGCTTTTTTGCGACCGCCTTTGGCCTGATATACTTTGGCCTTGCTAGTCGGCAGGCAGAAAATTTTGTCTAGTTTTTGTTTCATAATAATATTTTTTTGTTATAAATCTCCTGGCCCCCAAGCATGAACAGGGCCAAGAGGCTTATAGCAATTTTTTTATTTCTTCAATTGTATATCTTTTTTTATTTTGTAAATCATCAATTTTATTGAGCACCCTCATTGCTTTTTCAGGATTATAAAGACGGTAGCCACCTTGACTTCTAGCGTCGGCCTTGAGTAATCCCTCTCTGGTATAAAAATTTATAGTAGATGGCAAAACAGAGAACATTTTGGCTAGCTCCCCGATTTTGATAAGTCCTGTATCTCTAATCCTCTTCGGCATAAATAGTGTCTTTATTATAAACCATAAAGTAAAAAGTGTAAAGTAACTATTGGCACTTTATAGTTGTATATAAATAAAATAAGCCCCGCTTCTGTACACATACAGTAAGTGGGGCTCTATTAGGGTTTCAAAACAACAAACGGTTACTTCACCAGGGTAATCTTTCGGACGTCAGTTCCCTCGGCACTACATATCATATAGAAGTAGGTGCCAGAGACAAACTCCTTTCCATCAAAGATCACTTCGTGAACACCTGCGCTAAGAGTCTGATCAAGCAGTGTCTGTACTTTACGACCTCGTATGTCGTAAATGGCTACTGTAGCATGACCAGTTTTTTCCATCTTGAAGGCAATCACTGCCAGCGGGTTTGAAGGGTTGGGTTCACTGTGAGGATACACATCATTATCCTCAGGTGGCTTGGACGATGTGATGTAATCCGTACGCACCAAGGTGTCTGCTTCAGCAGCGTTGGCTACAATAAGCGACACTGTATAGATACCATGGATACCGTAGGTGTAGGTCGGATTCTGAACAGTGGACGTATTACCATCGCCGAAACTCCAGTTCCATGAGGTCGGTTCACCAGTTGATTGGTCTGTAAACTGAACAGGATTACCAGTGTAGACGCTGATCGGAGTAGCAATAAAATCCGCCACAAGTGGCAGGCACTCATTGAAGCCACTGGTTGCTTGAGGATTATTCCTTTCTTCCAAATCCCGAAGCAGAACAGTCCCAGCAACACCCGCCGTCTTATCAGCAGTCCCTGCCTCGCCATTCATGTGCCACAAAGTTGCCGTGTTAGCATCCGCCATCATTTCTGCAGCGCTGGAGTAGTAATTGGAAATTTCAGTAGCTGTGCGTGCTACCGTAGAAACACGAACTTCATCAATTACTCCTTCCAGGTAATTGATATAGGTACCATTATAATTTTGGGCGGCCATACTTCCCAGCAAAGCACTGCTAGTATTTGGCGTGTCCAAAACAGTAGTGGAGGTACCATCTAGCACTCCATTCACGTAAACCTTGGTTGGTTCACCATGTTTAGAAACCATAACAACGTAATACCATTCGTCCACGGTTAGGACTGTGGAACCAACCACGCTCGAGGGGGTTGTGCCGTAACGCTCCCCCACAAGATGACCAGTATTGTCCACATAAAGATTGAACATCTTATATGGATCCACATTCCAATAACTGTAGATATTTTGCTCTACGTTGTTACGATCCAGTTTGACCCAAGCTTCAACGGTGGTTTCGCTACCAAACACTCCTCCAACCATAACGCCGACAGCTAGATATTGATTCACGCCGTCGAAATGGTAGGCACCGTTACCAGTGCAACCACTAGGATCAGCCACTGTGATGTACGCATAGCGCGTCAAAATATCAGAACCATACTGATTCGCCACATAAAGGTATACATCATAGACACCGGCCGAAGTATAAGTATTACTATGAGGGCCTTCTCCTGTTATGTCGTTACCATCTCCAAAGTTCCAGTACCAGCTATATGGCTGACCACTTGACTGATCAGTGAATTGCACAGTCAAAGGCGCTGGGCCAGATGTCACATCAGCCCTAAAGTCAGCTATAGGAGGAATGGGATCGTTGACAGTGATTAAGTTAGTTTTTATAACTGTATCACTACCTGATCCGTTTGACGCTGTAAGAGAAACGGTGTAGACACCTGCTGTGGTGTAGGTGTGGACAGGATCTTCTACTGATGAATTAGCACCATCGCCAAAGTCCCATGCCCATGAGGTAGGGCTATTGGTTGACTGATCAAAAAACTGAACAGTCAATGGATTAGCACCAAAGGTTGGAGTAGCAGAGAAATTTGCAGTCGGGACAGGAGGATACACATGAATGTAGCTCGTCTTAGTTATAGTATCACCTCCTGAACCGTTGGAAGCTGTCAGCGAAATAGTAAAATCGCCAGCGCCATTGTAAGTAAAACTTGGATGTTGGCTAGCTGAAGTGCTACCCTCACCGAATGTCCATACCCAAGAAGTAGGGTTGTTGACTGAAGTATCAGTAAACTGCACAGTTAATGGCACTGTGCCAAAGGTTGGTGTTGCAGTAAAATTAGCTGTAGGCACTATTTCACCAACGATGATGGTCATGTCGCCATTGACCGTGAAAGGACCAATCAGCTCCTGCTCTCCGCCGACCATAGCGTAAAAACCATCGTAGGTTCTGCCCTCAATCATCTCAATCGGATCACCGAAGTCCGTCACTGACAAACCGGAGTGATAAACTCCATCGCCTGCTACTTTAGCCAGACTGGTGAAAGTCACATTGTACATGTTGGCCGATATGCCAGACATATACTCAACGTCTGGCTCTGATCCACCTTCCCAGGCAAAGACAATCTGTTGACCATCTTTGACAAAGGTTTGGTGTGGCACCTCGCCAACCATGTATTCATCCGTGACCGGATAACCGAAGACCTCCCAACCGGCGTTGTTAACCCAGTAATCCCAAAATCCCTCCTTCAACAGATAGACGCCAGCTGTTCCGTCTCCCTTGATTAATGCGCTGTAAGGCAAAGTCAAGCCGTTGTTGGGGCCATAGAAATCTTGAATCCACATGTCGTCCACTTTGTGCACGGCTTGACCATAGGAGACCCAGTCAGGAGCATTGTCCCAAGGAAATCCAATAGCTCCATGCTGAGGAGTATCTTGCCCCTCAAACACATAACTATCGTATTTGTCCCGGAAAGCTTGAGATAGACCGTCTGTTCTCCATGTCGGATAGCCCGAGTAGTCCTCATTGAGCACAAAGCCAACGGGGACATAGCAGGGATCGTAGCTGTCCATCTGCAGAAAAGCCATGGGGTTGATGGTGTAATTCTCTAGTTCGTGCAAAGGATCCTGCACGTTTGGCAAGTAAGGCGACGGCAGGAAGGGATGTGTATTTGACGAAATATTGGTGTTGCTGGTAGATACCACTTGACCCGTATCAAGCCTCTTATACCTATCTATCTGAAAATGTAGATGGTAGGTTGAGGGTCCAGAATTACCTGTTGCACCAATTGTTTGCCCCTCATATACTACACTACCAACTGAGACTGAAATAGAACTCAGGTGGCTATAACAAACGTATATGACATCTTGTGGAGCTGTTAGTGACGGGATGTCTCCCGAATCATGACGAACGACTATTGTATTACCAAAACCTCTGCTATCCCAACCGGCCGAGACTACCTCACCGGAAGCTATAGCAAATATTGGGGTAACAGAACACGGGACATCAACAGCCGGATGGCCTCCCTTGCCTTCACCGTATCCACAACCGCAAGTAGCGCCATCATCTTGATTGTCTCGATACAGTGTTCCGTTGACCGTACCGATATAATCAAGAGTGCCCGTACCAACTACGCCACTATATGTCATGTCGTAGTCACGAACATCGATGGGCTTTGTCAGAGCCCAGGCATTGGTGGTAAACAGCACCAATGCCAACAGGATCATCATTGTACGACGCATTGTTCTTTTCTCCTTGAAATTGGGTGAATCACTTTGGCAGAAGAATTACTGCCATAGCAAAAGATAACTAGCGGAATCAACAACCTCCCTTGTGTTTGTTGTTTTAATTGTAATGAACTGAAATTCTGACTTTGTGGTCAGAGAAAAAGAATATTACACTATCCTATTCCTCAATCTCTGGACACAAAAAGACCAACCGTTACAAGTAACTCTCAATTTCGCTTTTCTATTAAATTTGTTGGTAATTTATATAGCTTTTATGCTTCGCATCATTCTTATGAATTCATCATAACTAACAATATCATCATTAGGTACAACTGAGATTCCGTAGTAATGGTAGCCTTCTAACAAATTAATTATTGCCACATAATCAGAACTGACTCCTAATATCGGCATAGTTTCATTCAATGCTTTACCATCAATAATGGCAACACTGCCTATGTCATTATTTAAAACCTCAATAACTTGAACTTCTATTCTTTGGTCCGTTCCATAAGTGACGTAATAACTACCATCTACAGACTCGAATGTATGAAAATCTTGAAAACCCAGTCCCCTCTGAACGTGTGACTCTTTAGTATGAGCGCGAAAGGATACAACGTTGTCATCGCTATCATTTGTTCTTAATGTTAATAAATTAACGTTCAGCATATCTTCATTAATAATCAGCTTCATACCATCTAAATATCTAAAAGAATACCCAGCTGGCATATTGTCATACTCAACCCAATCACTTGTATCAAGCTCACTTGTGTTTACATTGTCAATGTTCGTGTTTTGATTATTATTTACAACTATATTTTTCTGACTATCAAAATAGTAGAAAACCCCCGCTACTATAAGCAGTAAAATGATAATATAAATAATTAAATTCTGTTTTTTCATACGCTATTTAATTAATATTTCTACTGGTAGAATACTCTTTATAAACTAGCTTGTCAAATAATTGGCTATGGTTAGAGCAAATTTATTCAACCCAAGGGGTTAAAACATAGTTACTAGAAATCGCTGGTTCGATCAAAGATCAAGCATTCCCGCTGATCAAGATGATCAGCACTATAAGAATCAGACTGAGCTTTTTCATGATTCCATCCTTTCGTTCGTTGCTTAGATTGTAAAGAGCTGTGCTCTGACCACAGAATTGCAGTCAGAAAATAACAAACTAATAAATTTTATTTGCTATTTTCTACCTACAAAAAGACTAACCATAAAATAGTTCTCAAATCGCTTTTATAAATCTATATAAATTTACTAATCTAAAAATGTAATAGTAGACAAAATAGCTTCCGAAACAACATCACCATACGGAATTATACTTACTAATATTTTATTTAATGATGTATTCTCTATGAATATAATATCATTCTTTTTGTCTAAGGCCATACCAAAACACGAACCCATATCACTTTCATCACAAGGTATAGAAAAAGCTTTGTCTACAGAAAATTTATAAACGTTATAATTATTTATATTGACTTGTTCGACTTCACTTATATATTGATCAAAATCATACTTATTCTTGTTAAATTTTCTAGTATATTCCGTAATTTCATGCAATGTCATACTATTAAAATTGCTAAAAATATCACTATTATAAGAATAATTAATTGGTTTATAAATCATTACAGATTCCCCACAACCGATGGCATTAGAAGCACTAGTACCGGGTCCAGCTCCATTCCAACTACATCCTTCTGCTGGATGTTTGTAGCTAATGCCCAACTCTTCATCCTCAAAAGTAACCCACTCACTCGTATCTATCTCCTCTGCGTTTTGCTCATTCCCAATGTCAACATTCGTGTTTTCGTTATTGGCCTCATGTTTTGAATTATATTGCAAATAAGCCAAGCCGCCTAAAAGTATCAGGACGATAATAATTAATAAAGTTTTGATTTGTTTGCTCATTATTTTGTCATTAATTAATCTAAGACTAGCACTATTACTTTACTATTCTATCTATTATTTTTCAAAATCTACAAACAAAGTATCTAACTGGTTAAAATAACCTTCGAAGTTATTCAACCTCGAAGGTTATTGATTTGCTTATACATTATAATCCCTCTTGACGATTTATTTCTTTGATAATCTCAGAATCAGGACCAATCTCTTCTATTTCTACTATCTTGTCACGATTGATTTGCATAAAGCCCTGTGGTTGATGCAGCTCCTGTCCACGTTTGATAAGCACTGGGACATTGACTATCTTGTCCTCAGCTCCTTCTTCTTGGGCTGGAATAGTCTGATCTTGCATCATTATATAATAGACATCGTCAAGATAAATATACAGAGAATCTTCTTTGACTACTTTGGCATAATATACCTGATTATCATCAAGTCTTACTGCTTTGAATTTGTATTCCTTTTGAACTTGAGGAGTACGGGAAACAAATATCCAAGCGCCGGCTAAAACAATAATAAGGATAAGTAATGTGGCCGTCAGCCAGCTTCTGCCTCTACTATTATAAGTAGTGGGTTTTTTGGAAATAAACTGCTCAAATTCCATCAAAGTATTCTCATCTTGTGAGACATTTTTTGCTTTGGCGATTTTCTTGACAGTAGTGGATTTTGCTCTTGGCATATCTATAATTTAATAATTTTTCTAACTAAATAATAGCAGGGAATTTCTAATATGTAAAGAATACAAATTTTACAAAAACAAAAACATATACTATCATAATTGACAGCTGATTATTAATTTCTATCGGAATGAAAAGCGATTTTTATCCGCAGGGCAATCCTGCTGGCCGGGATAATTTTTTCCTATACTTTTTATCATTGATCAAAGGTCTAGGGCCGGCCAAAATACGACAATATTTATCTGGCGAATTAACCACTCAAAAAATAATAGACCAGATAAACAAACATCTATCTGATAAAGATTTTCTATCCAGTGTCAAAAAATCTTTTTCCCAAATAAAAGAACCCTACATTAGTATCCTGGACAAAGATTATCCGGCCAACTTAAAAAACATCTATGATCCTCCGCTCTTTCTTTTTTATAGAGGCAATATCAAACTACTAAACCAAAAAAATATTTTAACAGTAGTAGGATCACGTAGCTTTAGCTCTTATCACAACCAGATGTGCCAGAATATAATAAATAATCTCCGAGGCACTGATTTGGTCATAGCTAGTGGTTTGGCTATTGGTACAGATAGCCAAGCCCATAACCTGGCCTTAGAAAACAATCTGCCAACTATTGCCGTCTTGGGATCAGGATTGGACGACAAGGTCCTTTACCCACAAGGCAATCGCCATCTGGCCAAAAAAATAATAAACCAAGGTGGCTTACTTATTTCGGAATACAGCGCTTTGGCCAAACCACAGTTGCACAATTTCCCCAGAAGAAATAGAATACTAGCCGGATTAAGTAAAGCTACTATCGTTATATCCGGAGCCAAAAAATCTGGTACACTAATAACTGCTCAGGTAGCAATTGATGAAGGCAAAGAAGTGTTAGCTCTACCGGGAAATATAAATACCCGACTATCCGAAGGGCCAAATAACTTAATAAAAAATGGCGCTCAAATTCTGACCTCAGGTGATGATATATTAAATTTTTATGGTTTGAAAAATAAAAATAAATCAAAAAAAATAATATTTAAAAATAAATTACATGCTAAAATATACTCTACACTACAGACAGAACCTTTAAACTTGGATAAACTAGCCGCCCAGACAAATATAAGTTTGGCGCAAATTGGTATCCTGATCTCCGAGATGGAGATTCAGGGTATTGTAAAAATTAATCAGTTTAACCAAGTAGAAATAATATGCAATTAAAAAATATTTCCAACGGGATGAAATTATCCTCAGAACAAAAAATATTTCTTTTACAAATAATCTTTATAACTTCCATGATACTGGCCAATGTCATTGGGATAAAAATAGTAAATATTGGCCCGGTAGCTGCTTCTATCGGTACTATATTGGTTCCAATTAGTTTTTTGATAACTGATATATTATCTGAAGTAAAAGGTAAGAAACACGTCTACAATCTAGTTTGGTTTACAGTAGTAGCCCTAGTTTTTAGCTATTTATTTATACAACTAAGTGTCATCATGGCGCCAGCTGACAGATTTGCCGAGACCAACTCTGCCTTTGTAACTATATTTTCAGGCAGCGCCAGAATATTTTTGGCTTCAATAGTCGCTTTTTTAATATCCCAATTTCATGACTTATGGGCTTTTGAATTTTGGAAAGCCAAAACTAAAGGTAGGTTTTTGTGGCTAAGAAACAATCTCTCTACTATGGTCAGTCAAGCTATTGATACAGTTATCTTTATGTTTTTGGCTTTTTACCAGCTAACACCACAATTTGACGCCGCCTATGTCTGGGAGCTTACTATACCTTATTATATACTAAAGATAATATTAGCTTTCTTGGATACTCCTTTTGTATATCTGGGAGTCAAATGGCTAAGACCTCAACCTGGCTTGGAGTCTAACGAAAAAAAACATGCCTAAAAATTACCAAAAAGATATTGAGTTTATAGAAGGACTTTCCAATATCCCTAGACAAAACTATCTACTGGGAATCCACGATAGAGCACACTTTATAAGCAGACTGGAAAATTTTTTGTCTCTAGTCGGCTCTCCTCATAAAGGACAAAATTTTATACATGTCACTGGCACCAGTGGCAAAGGCACAACTGTCAAAGTATTGGAAAGCCTAATAGCCAACGCCAGACTAAAAGTTGGATCTTTTACTTCTCCCTTTGCCACAACCAGTATTGAAAAAATAAGTATCAACAATAAATTGATATCGCCTCAGGAGCTACACCAAATTTTGGAAAATGATATCAAACCAGCACTAGACAAATATGTTTTAAAATTTAAAACTGAAGCTATATCTTACTTTGAAGTTTGGCTAGCTATTGCACTCTTACATTTTAAAAATAAAAAGTGTAATTGGGTAATACTGGAGGCTGGTTTAGGCGGCAGGCATGATGCAACTAATGTAATAGCCAACCCAAAAGTAACAGCTATCACTAATGTTGGTATGGATCATATGGAAATTTTGGGCAACAGCAAGTCTGCTATTGCCAAAGATAAAGCTGGGATCATCAAAAAAAATAGTATTTTTATTACTACTGAAAAAAATCCTAAGCTTTTAAAAATATTTCTATCTGTCTGTAAAAATAAACAAGCTTGGTATATACAACCAAGTCCATTGAGCAAAAATTATCAGCTCAGTAATTATTTTGATACTAAGCGTCAAAGAAAAAATCTAGATTTAGCTTTAAATATTTTAGATGTCCTAAAAATAAAGCCCAAAAATATTCAATCAGTTATAAATTCTTTTGGCCTGATTTGCCGGCAAGAAATAATCAGTCAAAATCCTTTGATTATCCTTGATGGCTCACACAACGGAGACAAGTTGTCCAATCTGATAGAATTTGTCAAAAAGCAAAAATATAAAAAAATGTACCTTATTTTAGGCTTTGGGTTTACCAAACATTATAAGGTTCCGCTCAAAAAATTGATCCCTCTGGCTAACAAAATTTATATAACCAGGTACTTGATAAGTGGCAAAAAAACAGCCGACCTAAAAAAACTAAAAATCGCCAGTCAAAAAATCTCTCCCAAAACCCCCATAAACATCTATCATGACCCCTATCAAGCCCTAGAATCTGCCCTAAAGTCAGCCAAACAATCTGACTTGATACTGGTTACTGGATCTTTCTTTTTAGCTGGTGAAATCAGGAAGAAATGGGTAAGTGAAGAATATATCATTAAAGAGTTAAAACTTGACAAAAGATAATACTTCTTTTATAGTCACAACCGTTATCAAAAAATTAATAAGCATTTTATGTCAAAATTAGTAATAGTTGAGTCACCTACCAAAGCTAAAACAATCAAAGGCTTTTTGGGCAAAGACTATGTAGTCGAATCATCATACGGACACGTACGCGATTTGCCAAAAAGTAAATTGGGTGTTGATATAGAAAATAATTTTGAACCAAGTTATACAGTGCCCGTCAAGGCCAAAAAACAAGTAACAAAACTAAAAAGTCTGGCCAAAAAAGCTGATATGGTATATTTCGCTACTGATGAGGACCGAGAAGGAGAAGCTATCTCGTGGCATCTACAAAAACTATTGGATATGCCTAAGAACAAACAAAAAAGAATTGCTTTCCACGAAATAACTAAAAATGCCATCAATAAAGCTCTGGAAAGTCCCCGTGCTTTGGATATAAACCTTTTTCATGCCCAACAGGCCAGAAGAATACTAGACAGACTGGTCGGCTATAAACTATCTCCTCTACTATGGAAAAAAGTCGCCCGCGGCTTGTCTGCTGGTAGAGTACAATCCGTAGCTGTGCGCTTGATAGTAGAACGTGAAGAGGAAAGAAAAAAATTTAAGGCTGAAGAATATTGGACAGTTGAAGGCCAGAGTTCTAAGGACAAAATAGATTTTGATATCAGCCTACACAAAGAAAATGATAAGGTACTAGGCAAATTTGATATTGATGAAGCCAAAGCCAAACAAGCCTTGGAAGAAATAAAAAAAGCTCAATTGGAAATAAAAGAGGTTACTGCCAAAGAAAACCAAAAATCTCCTCTACCTCCTTTTACTACCTCTACTTTACAGCAGGATGCCAACCGACGTTTTGGCTATAGTGCCAAACAAACCATGATGATTGCCCAACAGCTTTATGAAGGTATCAAGCTCGGTACTCAAGGACACGCTGGTTTGATAACTTACATGAGAACTGACTCTTTTAATCTGTCTGACGACTTTAAACAAGCTACCGAAAGTTATGTCACTGAAAAATTTGGTAAAGAGTACATAAAAGTCGGTGGACGTCATTTTAAGAAAAAAGCCAAGTTTACTCAAGAAGCTCATGAAGCCATCCGACCAACTGATGTAGCCAACGATCCTGAAAGTGTAAAATCACACCTTGATTCTAAACAATACAAAATATATTCTCTGATTTGGCAGAGAGCTGTAGCTTCGCAAATGTCTGAAGCTATCACTGAAAGCACCAATGTAGCTATTGATGCCAAAGACACTGCCTGGCAACTCAAGGCTAATGGTAGTGTCACCAAGTTTGCCGGATTCAAAACTGTCTATGATAATAATAGTGAAGAAAAAGAATTGCCAGCCTTAGAAGTAGGTGAAAAACTGGATATAAAACAAATAGATGCTCTACAGCATTTTACTACCCCGCCAGCCCGCTACTCTGAAGCCGGACTAGTCAAAGCAATGGAAGCTTTGGGTATTGGCAGGCCTTCTACCTATGCCCCAACTATTGCTACTATCATTGATAGAAAATACGTAGACAAAATAGAAAAAAGATTGGCTCCGACTGAAATTGGTGAAATAGTAAATCAATTATTAGTAGAACATTTCCAAGATATTGTTGACTATAATTTTACTGCCAAGATGGAAGATGATTTGGATGAAATAGCCGAGGGCAAAAAAGAATGGCAACCAGTCATTTCAGAATTCTATACACCATTTGCCAAAAATCTAGAAGTCAAAGAACACGAACTTTCCAAAAAAGAAATTACTGAAGAAAAAACTGATGAAATTTGTGATAAATGTGGCAGCCCAATGATCATCAAACTAGGCCGTTTTGGAAAATTCCTAGCCTGCACCAACTATCCAGATTGTAAAAATACCAAACCAATAAACAGCGACGGTGAAGTGGAAGAACCGGAAAAGGTAGACGAAAAATGTCCAAATTGTGGCAAAGATATGATTGTCAAAACCGGCCGTTTTGGAAAATTCATTGCTTGTTCTGATTATCCAGAGTGTAAAACCACCAAACAAGTTACCAAATCAACCGGCGTAAAATGCCAAAAATGTGGCGAAGGAGAAATGGTAGCCAGAAGAAGTAAAAGGGGAAAAATATTTTATGGTTGCAACAAATACCCTGACTGCCAACATTTGGTCTGGGGTAAACCAACGGGCGACCTGTGTCCAGAATGTAAAAATCTCCTGATCCAAGCCAATAAGTCTACTATCAAATGTGAATCGTGCGAATATAGTAAAAAAGTGGACCCAGCGAAATTAGTTGAAGATTAATCCCTTAAATCCCCCTTAACAAGGGGGTTTTTATTTTCATAAATTCCTCCCCTATCAGCGGAAAGCTAAAAGAGCTCAGCAAGGTTTTTTGTCAACAAAATAAAGCCCTTGCTATTTTAAGGCCGAAATATTATGATAAAGAAATAAATACTAAACTATGACTACTTTTGATGATTTGAAAAAAATACTGATGCTAAACTATGGCGACAACGATATCAATCTTGTGGTCAAGGCTTTTCACTTTGCCTCAGAAGCTCACAAAGGACAAAAAAGAAGAACTGGGGAAGACTACATATATCATGCTATTGCTACAGCCCATACTCTGGCCAAAATGAAAATGGACATCCCTTCTATTGCTGCTGGGCTACTACACGATGTGCCAGAAGATACTGATTTTACATTTGATGATATAAAAAATAATTTTGGCAGTGAGATTAGCTATCTAGTCAAAGGTGTCACCAAACTAGGTCACTTCAAATATCGCGGTCTGGAAAGATATGCCGAAAACTTGCGTAAAATGTTTTTGGCAATGAGTAATGATTTGAGAATTATAATCATCAAATTGGCCGACCGTCTACACAACATGGAAACTCTACGCGGAGTACGTCCAGAAAAAAGATTGCGCATTGCCCAAGAAACTCTAGAAATATATGCCCCTCTAGCCAATCGTTTGGGAATGTTTCGAATAAAAAGCAAACTGGAAGATTTGGCTTTTCCATATGTTTATCCAGAAGAATATACCTGGACTACCGATCTGATAGAAGACAGATTAAAATCCGAAACAAAATACATTGAAAAAATAAAAAAAATAACCCAAAACGAACTAGAAAAAAATCATATTGATTTTTTGCAGATCAGAGGCCGAATAAAAAGTTTATACAGCATCTACAACAAATTACTTCGCAAAGGCAAAGATATAAACAAAATTTATGATCTTATTGCCCTTCGTATCATAGTAGATGATATAGCTGATTGCTACAGCGTCTTGGGTATTATTCACAAAAAATGGACACCCCTCAAAGGCCGCGTCAAAGACTATATTGCCCAGCCAAAACCAAATGGCTATAAATCATTACACACTTCTGTTTTTACTGACTTTGGTAAAATAGCCGAAATTCAAATAAGAACAAAACTCATGGATGAGGAAGCTGAGTTTGGTATTGCCGCTCATAGCAAGTACAAAGAAATAGGCCTGCTAGGTAAAAAGAAAAATCCTCCCAAATGGCTGGAGCATCTGATAGAAATCCAAAAAACCATCACTGATAATACCGAATTTATAAAGCATATCAAAAACGACCTTTTCCTCAACCAAATTTTTGTTTTTACTCCCAAGGGAGACGTGGTAGAGCTACCGGAAAATGCCACTCCGCTTGATTTTGCCTATTACATCCACACTGATATTGGCAATCAGTGTATTGGTGCCAAAATCAACAATCAGATTGCCTCTCTAGATACTAGACTCAAATCCGGTGACGTCATAGAAATAATGACCGACAAAAAAAGGAAAAAACCCAATGCTGATTGGGTAAAAATGGTAGCCACCAATATGGCTAAAAGTAAAATCCGGAGCCAATTAAACAAAGAATAAAAAAACAACCCGCGAGTTTATTTAACCCCGCGGGTTGTTTTTTTATGTTAACTTTCCAATTTATCAAAAATATTTTTTAGCTCGGCATGAGAATGAAAATTTATTTTGACAAATCCCCTTTCACCGTGCTTGTTGATAGAGACTTTGGCGCCAATATTTTTGGTCAGCTTATCCTCCCAAGAAGCAAGAACCGGATCACGCGGTTTATCTTTTTTATATTTGAGTGATTCTTTTTTATTTATTTCTTCTAGCTGACTGACGGTCAAATCATGTTTTTTTATTTCTTTAAAAAGCTTTATTTGCTCTTCTTTGCTCTGACGGCTCAAAATTAATTTGGCGTGAGAAAAAGTAATTTCTCCCTTGGCTAGAGCCTCTTTTATCAAAATTGGTAATTTTAAAAGGCGCAAAAAATTGTTGACAGTAGAGACTCCCTTGCCCAATTGTTCAGCTACTTCTTCAACAGTCAAACCAAATTCTTCCATAAGCCTTTTATAACTATTGGCGGTTTCTAGAGGGTTGAGATCTCTTCTTTGAATATTTTCAACTATCGAAAGTTCCAGTTTATCCCTATCACTCACTTGCCTGACAATAACTGGCACATGAGTAAGTCCCAAAATCTGTGAAGCCCTGAGACGGCGTTCACCAGCTATCAATTGGTAATTATTACCTTCTTTGGAAACTATCAAGGGCTGCAAAAAACCATGCTGCTTTATGGATTCAGCCAACTCGTTCAGATTGTCACTATCAAAATGAGTACGAGGTTGCCAAGGATTGGCTACTATCTGATCTACAGGCACTTCTTCAATACTTTTGACATCTATCTCTTCACCCAAATCTTCTACTAACACTTTTTTGTTTTTACTGGGTATCAGCGATCCCAGTCCTTTTCCTAATGCAGGCATAATTTTTTATACCGCACCTTTTTATTATTAAGGCGCAGATTAATTTTAATTCCCGACCAAAAGGTGCGGGATTTATTTTGATAATATTACTTCTTGAGCTAACCTTTTATAAGCATTTGATCCTACCGAATCAGGTGCATAATCCTTGAGGGCTAAGCCGTGTGACGGTGACTCAGCTACTCGAACATTCCTTGGTATCACGCTCCGAAAAATCTTGGCTGGAAAATATCTGTAGAGTTCATTAAAAACGTCATTGGAAAGTTTATTTCTGCTGTCATACATAGTCATGACCGCTCCCAAGATATTCAAATCCGGTTGTAAGTGTTCTTTTATTAAATTAATAGTATTTAAAAGCTGAGAAAGACCCTCGAGAGCATAATATTCACACTGAACCGGAATGATCACCTCTCTAGAAGCTACCAGACCGTTGATGGTCAAAAGACCCAAAGAGGGTGGATTGTCTATGATAATAAAATCATACAAATCAGCAATATCTTTTAGATTATTTTCCAAAACAAATTCTCTTTCACTGACCTCTACCAGTTCAATGCTAGCTCCTGCCAAATCAGGTGTCGCCGGTAAAATATGAAAATTTGGCTGATGAGACCGAATAGCCTCGCCAATCTTGGTGTTGGGATCGGTCAAAACTTCATAAATACCTTTATTTAGATTTTTATAATCTATACCCAGTCCGGAAGAAGCATTGCCTTGTGGGTCTATATCCACCACCAAGACCCTTTTACCAAAAAATGACAGCCAGGCTGCTAAATTAATGGAGGTGGTAGTTTTACCAACTCCCCCTTTTTGATTGACAACAGAAATTATTCTAGCCATATAAACATCTATAATTATACCACACTATTGAGGTTTGGTATAAAAAAATTTTCCCAGCAGACCACCCACAAAATAACCCAAGAGTCCTCCACCAATCAAATATTTGGCCGGATAATCCCCTATATAAACATAACAGAATAAGGCTATGGCAAAAATGCCAGCTGCCATACCTTTGAGGTTGTAAGACAAAACCCACATTGACCTCTCTTTGTCTACTTTGGACTGCTCCTGTTTTTTGATGTAGTCGGGTTTGAAATTATCCATATATTAACTCACCCAAATTTATTTAACAGGGTCAAGCTGTCTTTGCCAATCAGCTATAGCCGCTTGAAAATCCTGCATTTTATCTTCCGGTATTGATTTATCAGAAGGGATATCTACTGTCAACGGATTTATCTTTGTGCCATTTTTGACCATTTCAAAATGAAGATGCGGACCAGTAGAAAAGCCGGTTGAACCTACATAACCGATTATTTGTCCTTGTTTTACTTTTTCTCCATATGATACAGCTATTTTACTCTGATGAGCATAGTTGGTACTAAATACACTATTGTGCCTGACACTGGTCAAATTACCATAGCCAGCCGTACTCCATCCAGCAAAAGTCACTGTTCCATCACCGACCGCCCTGATAGGTGTACCGGCTGCAGCAGCATAATCAATAGCCCGGTGGCCAGTTGATACATTAAAAGCTTCTACATAACGCCGTCCAGTAGTAAAACCCGAGCTAATATATTTGAAAGAAACTGGATTTTTTAAAAATATTTTTTGCACTGATTCGCCAGTCGGATGATAATAGCCCTCTATGTCTTCTCCGCTTTCATCAACACCACCATCAAAATAATAACCCTCAATAATATCTCCATCATTTACAAATTTGGCGGCAATAATTTTGCCAGGCATAATATATTCACCATTTCTGTATCTTTCTTCATAAATAAATTTGTAAGTATCTCCAACTCTAATACCCATACCAAAGTCAACTGTCCAAGCAAAGACATCGGCCAATTCTATAATAGCCCGAATATCAATATCTTGATCAACCGCTGACTGATAAAGCGAACTATCAATCGTACCTTGGACTGTTTTTATCCTTACTTCATAATCAATTACTTTGCGCTCTGCTAATAAACTACCGTCTTCTTCCGAAACCGTCACAAAAAGCTCTTCTTCTGTATCAATCGGATAAATAAGTTTTTTGAACTGATTGGTATCTTTATCAAAATAAAACTTTATCTGTTTACCGGCTCTGACACTGGATAAATCATAGACATCTTGAGCCGCTGTCAAAATCTCGGACATAAGTGCATAATCAATCCCCGCCTCATCACACACTATGGAAAAAGTCATACCTGTCTCAATATCAACATTTATCTCTCTATCCAATTCCTCTGCTTCGGCCTGGACAACTGGCCCAATAGCCTCTTTTTGGCGAGTTTTGGATAAGAAAACACTTCCCAGGCCAAAAACCAAGACTACAAATAATAAACCAATGACATAATATTTTTTCATAATATATATTGTAAATAAAATATGGCAATTAGGCAACTATCTGGAATCTTTGCTATAATGTTATTATGAGTATGTGGTCAAAAAATGCTATCTTTTATGGAATTTTATACCTGATTTTTGTCGGCTCTTTTTTATTTTTGATAAAAAACAACGGAAAAGATAATATCCAATTTATTCATTTTGCCAAATATATAAAAACTGAGCAAAATAACATAGCCCCCGAAGAAGTAACAATCAAAAAATCCTACAAACCAAAAGTGGTCAGAGGTATTTATCTGACAGCTTACTCAGCTGGTAGTGATACTTTTAGAACGGGGATAATAAACAATATAAAAAACGGAACAAAAATAAACTCAGTAGTTATTGACATCAAAGATTACTCAGGTTATATACTCTATAATAGCCAATTGACCGAGTTGAAAGAAATTGATGCTATACGAACCAGGATGCCCGATGTTAAAAAAGTGCTAGATGAGTTTCACCAAGCTAATATTTACGTCATAGCCAGACTGACAGTCTTTCAAGACCCGGTACTAGCCAAAGCCCGTCCTGATTTGGCCTTTAAGACCCACGCTGGCAACACTTGGTACGACAACAAGGGACTAGCTTGGATGAACCCAAATAAAAAAGAAGTTTGGGATTATAATCTAGCTATTGCCAAAGAAGCAGCTGAGCTTGGTTTTGATGAAATAAATTTTGACTATATGCGCTTTCCTAGTGACGGCAATATGGGCAGCCTGGATTATGATATGACAGAAGGTCAAACCAAAGCTCAAGTGATGGACAATTTCTTTTCTTTTTTGGAAAAAAATTTGTCTGGACAAATACCAACATCTATTGATACTTTTGGCCTAGTGCTGGATAATATAGACAGTGGCTATGATTTGAATATCGGACAAAAGCTGACTGAGCTTGCCGATCACTTTGATTATGTCTCACCGATGATGTATCCATCTCACTATCCTCTGACTTATCTAGGATTTGCTAATTCAGCCGAACATCCCGGCGCCGTCATTGCCTATGGATTAGATATCAGTTCTTCAACCATGGCTACAAAAAAATCCAAGTTACGACCTTGGCTTCAAGCTTTTAATCTCCGTGCGGTCTACACACAAGAATTGATTGAAGCGCAAGAAATAGCCACCGAAAACGTCACTACTACTGACGGCTGGTTGCTATGGAATGCACGCAACTATTATCCAGAATTTATATTTTAAACAAGCAAAAGCAACTGAAGTACCTTAACACTAGGAGGACAAGCCGTGTCATACCACTATTATGGCTTCCATTTCATGGAGGAAGCACCCAAAGAGGATAAAACATCCTCGGTCTTTGAAAGACTGTCTGGCCAAAGACCCTTTCGTCTACTGCCCATAGTAGACTTTAGCGGCGGAGACGAGACAAACCCAGTCTATCACTACGGACAAGAGCTACTGGTTACTATCCTTTATATTGAAACCAATGATATGGGTATAGTGGAAATTCTATTTTCTTTTGACTACAAAGATCATCCTCGGATAAAGCCCGGACAATACGAATTGGTATTTGATGAGCACGGAAATTGTTGGAATCCTGACACAGCTATGTTCAAGCCCCGACAAAAGTCGGCTTGAGTATATATGAAGAACCCGCGGCGCGCCAAAGCGCGCCGCGGGTTCTAAATTTTATCTAAACTATTTCAATGCCAACTGGGGCATGATCTGAGCCGGTCACTTTATCCAAAATATAAGCTTTGGATATTTTTTTTAAGATGCTTTTTGACACACAAAAATAATCTATCCTCCAACCGACATTGTTGGCTCTGGCATTGGCCCGAAAACTCCACCAAGAATATTGGATTTTGTCCGGATGTAATTCTCGAAAAGTATCTTTAAAATCACTAGACAAAAATTTATTCATCCAAGCTCTTTCCTCGTTAGTGAATCCGGCATTACCAATATTAGCTTTTGGTCTGGCTAGATCTATCTCCTGATGGGCTACATTGTAGTCCCCGGTAATAATAAGCGGTTTATTTTTTTCCAGCTTCTTTAAATAAACTAGAAGTTTGTCATTCCATTTTATTTTCCAATCAAGCCTGCTCAAATCATCTTTGGCATTGGGAAAATAAATATTTATCAAATAATATTTATCAATATCCAAAACTTGCACTCGCCCTTCGTCATCCCAAGGCATACTTGCTAGCACTTTTGCCTTTATGCTGTCCTTTACCAAAATACCCGTACCACTATAACCCGGACGCTTGGCACTATTATAAAACTCCTGATAACCAGGAAAATCAAAATCCTTTTGAGCCAATACTGCATCGGAAATTTTTATTTCTTGCAAACAAACAATGTCCGGTTTGGCTTTGGCTAGCCAAGCGGGAAAGTCTTTACGCACGACTGCTCTGATGCCATTGACGTTCCACGATAATATATTTAATTTGGACATAAATTATTTTTGTAAATGAATTGTCTGGGTTGGATAAGCAAACTCAATTTTTTCCTTGGCAAATCTTTTATAAATTCCCAGATTTATTTCCTGCCGAGCATTTAGATAATCTGTCATTTCTCTGTTGTTTATAAAAAATACAACTTCAAAAATAAGAGCCGAATCACTATATTCTACAAAATGACATCTATCAAATTTAGCTAATTTTACCTGAGAAACAACCTCTTCTATAATATGAGGAATTTTTTCCAGCTTATCCGACTTGGTGTCATAGGTAACTCCTAGATTAAAAGACACCCGCCTATTTTGCATACGCCTAAAATTTTGAATTCTAGCACTAGTTAGTTCTTGATTGGAAACTACCAGTTGCTCTCCCTGCAAAGTCCTGATTCTAGTAGTTTTTAGTCCTATTTTTTCTACCTCACCCTTGTCACTACCAATCATAATAAAATCACCCACCTGAAAAGGCTTATCTATATATATAGAAAAAGCTGAAAATAAATCACTAAGCACACTCTGGAGAGCAAGAGCTATAGCAATACCGCCAATACCCATGCCAGCGACCAATGAAGTAACATTTATTCCTAAATTTGACAAAACTAGCAACAGGCCTATTACCCATAAAATAGCTTTGATGATAACCATCATCAATCTGACTGTAGACTCAGCGTGCTGATTATCCTCACCGTCTTCCTGATTTTTTTGCAAAAATTTTCTGATTGAAAAATCCAATATTCTAGACATTACCTGTATGATTTCCCAAACTACAAAGACTAAAAATAAAATATAAATAACTCTAGCTATCAGCTCTGAGATATTCAAAAATTTTACGCCAAAATATAGTGCCACAAAAAAATAAAAAGGTGGCTTAACTTTTTTGAACACCTCAATCAACATATCGTCAATATCTGTCTTGCTACGTAGCGCCAATTTTTGTAAATGAGACAAGATAATAATCTGAAAAACCTTCAATACTATAATCAGACCAAAAAATATAAAAATAGCTATCATATAATCATAGCCTGTGTTTGACCAAATACTAATTTCTTCTAAAGTTTGCAAAAAATCCATACTAAAATATATTAATAATTTATTTAATAATAGCAAAAATAAGCTTAATGTTCAATTTTAAAATTTATAAAATTTTTCAACTTATTTTCTACAATTTTGACATTTTCTACCTTGGCTAAACCCGGCCCAGACTGACACCAAGCAACAAATTTTTTTAGATTATCTTCTGTGCCCTCAACCTCTATATAGACCCTACCGTTATCCAAATTTTTTACTAAACCAAATATTGATAAACTATCAGCCTGCTCTTTGGCAAAATAACGAAAACTCACTCCTTGGACCAAGCCACTAATTATAATACCAAGGTGTTTCACTCCGTTAGAAATATTTTTTGCTTGCATATTTGTAAAATTAATGGAAATAATTTTTATTTTACCTCATTAAACCCGTAGAAGCTAAACTTTTAAGTGACCCCAATATGGTTCATATTTTTATATTAACATAATTTATAATAAAATAAAGTCCAATTTTACAAAATAAAGATTTGATTATATAATATAAATATAAATAATAAAAAAACTTATGTCTGAAAAAATAAACGAAAATATGTCATTGGCACCGGAAGTGCAAGATGCTATAAATTATATCCAAATGATGAAGCAGGAATGTGCCACATTGGGCAACAATGATTCTGAATTTGATTTGCTAGAACAATTGGCCACGGCCGTCAAATCTGGCGATATAGAACCTGCCATAGCCAAAGAAAAAGCAATAGCCATCAGATCTGGCAAGATAGAACGTTAAATTAAATTATAAAAATCAAAAGACAGGCTGCTGGCCTGTTTTTTTGTACCAAATTGAATAAATTAATACCCTAACTAAAATCAAATATAACTAGATTTTCCTGTCTGTTTTGGTACCCAGAATAATATACCATTTATCAAAATTAAAATTGCCAATATCATGATAGAGGTATATATAGAATATAAATCTGTCAGATAGCCAATCATAGGCAAGACAAGCAACTGACCTAATGATTCAAACAACTGCAAAATAGAACCCATAGTAGCTCGGTTGTCAGATGATATATTGTCATGAAAAAGTGCATTGGCCACTGGTGAGCGTATATTTTCCACCAGCATCACAAAAAAGAAAACAAACACTCCCCAATAAGAGGCATGTCCAAATCCCAAAATCAGTAAAGGTAAAAATGATACCAGACTCAAATAATTCATCATCCTTACTCCCCCAAATTTTTCTTCCAACTTGGCTGCATAACGAGCCAAAAAAGCCACTAAGAGCAGAAATCCTGAATATATCAAACCAAAGTATTGTAAAGGTATATCAACACTCTTCATATATGGCTGGACGAACTTTTCCAAAGCAATAAATGAGGCCGTAAAAATAGTAATATTAAAAACTATAGTTCTAAGCTCAGATTTTAACAAGACTTCTTTGACAGCATCTTTGGCAAAGTACAAATCATTTTTGATTGTAAATTTAGGTCTTTTTTTGTCACACTCAGCTAACTTTTCCCAACTAAGTGTCTGCAAAAAATTAATAAAAGCCGGTATAGCGGCAGCAAAAAAGACAATATTAAACCCAAATTTATAAGCTATGTATCCGCCCAAAGCTGTACCAATGCTCTCGGAAATTCTGGCATAAAATTTTTGGTTGGTTTTTACATAAATATAGCTAGGATTATTTTTATTGGCTGCTAGATAATTATAAACATAGGCTGTCTCAGTGCCGGAGCGAAAACTTTTGCCCAATTCATAAATTAAGTTTGCCAGCAGCAATGTCAAAAAATTAAAAGAAAATCCAAAAAGTATAAAAGCAAGAAATATAAAAAATTTGGATATAATAATACTTTTTCTTTTGCCGTACAAATCCGCAAAAATACCAGTGGGGATTTCTATCACAAAAGAAAAAATTGATCCAACTGTAAAAATCCAAAATATCTGACTGTAACTCAGACCCAAATCCTGAAAAAACAAAACTATAATCGGAACAAAATATGTCTGATTTTTCAAAAATGATGCTAAATATATTTTGTTTATTTGCTTCACCCTGTTAGAAATTATAGTGAAATTATTTTAATCTACTAATATTATATCACATGGCCATAAACAAAAAAAATAATATAAAGACTACCCCTATCATTGACAATTTATAAAGAAAATATTATACTCCTTTGATTCTGGTAATTCAGCCGGAATGTTCCATAAGACCCAAATCCAGGAGGACCAACATGTCCCAGTTCCAGCAGGGAATCCAAGAAACCAAGTTTTTGTTGAAAGAACTCATCGAAGACCCTCAGTACCTCGAGATGCTGGCCAAGCTGACCAAGCGTCACTACGACGCCCTGATCGCGGAAAACTTCAACCCGGATCAGGCCACCAAGATCGTGGCCCACGCCGCCGCCAGCCCCCTGATCCTGGATTTCTAGCCAAGCGAGCCCCAAACTAACCCGTCAAACGGAAAGTTCGGGGCTCAATTTTTTTATTTTATTTTAATAGCGAATGAAATTTATCTTTGAGCTTATCCATCTTAGGATTAATTACTACCTGACAATATCCGTTTGACGGATTTTTTTGATAATAATTTTTGTGGTAACTCTCGGCTGGATAAAAATTATCCAGAGCCTTGACCTCAGTAACTACCAGTGGACTATCTTTGTTGTTTAGTTTATCTATAAACTCCTGAATTATTTTATTTTGCCTATTATCAGTATAAAAAATTGCTGAGCGATACTGAGTACCCACATCATTGCCTTGACGATTGAGACTGACAGAATCATGCGTAGCAAAAAATACAGTCAATAAATCTTCTAGCTTAGCCTGATTAGGGTCATACTCAATTTTGATTACTTCAGCGTGACCAGTCCTGCCAGTACAGACCTCTTCATAACTAGGATTGGCTACTGTACCACCGGTGTAGCCCGGTTCGACAGATACTATGCCCTTAAGCTGAGAAAATACAGCTTCTGTACACCAAAAACAACCGCCGCCAAAAACTATTATTTTATTTTTTGTACCCATATTTAGATTATAACAAAAAACCGCCCGAAGGGCGATTTTTTGTTATTCTTCTATGATAGCTTGACGGTTGGCCTTACGGCGATCATTGTCGGTCAGATATTGTTTGCGCAGTCTGACACTATGAGGAGTAATTTCTAAATATTCATCATCTGATATTATCTCTAGTCCTTTTTCGATAGTCAAAATATTGGGTGGCACTAGGGCAATAGCTTCATCAGCTCCGGAGCTACGCATATTACTAAGCTGTTTACCTTTGGTGGGATTGACTATCATATCCATTCCTTTGGAAGTATTGCCAATGACCATACCTTCATATACTTCTACTCCTGGGCCAATATATAGTGTACCTCGCTCCTGCAGATTGAAAAGTGAAAATCCCAAAGCTTTGCCAGTAGCCATAGACACCATAGAACCGACATCACGTTTTTTGATATCGCCGACATAAGGTCTGTAGCCAATCACGCGTGAGCAAAGTATGCCCTCACCTCTGGTATCAATAGTAAATTCACCACGATAACCAAGTAATCCACGAGTTGGTATTTCAAATACCAATCTCATCTGTGAACCATTGGTTTTCATATCAATAGCAATGCCTTTACGCTTGCCAATTTTTTCCATCACAATACCCGAGCTTACTTCTGGCACATCAATAGTCACTTCTTCATAAGGCTCCATCTTTTGTCCATCTTTTTTTATAATTATAACTTGTGGTTGAGATACCTGTAGTTCATAACCCTCCCGACGCATCTGCTCTATAAGTATGGCCACATGTAGCTCTCCTCTACCATAAACCTTGAAAGCATCGCCTGAAAAATCAATACGCAAGCCGACATTTACTTCCAATTCTTTGGCCAGCCTTTCTTTGAGCTGTTTGTTGGTGACAAATTTTCCTTCTCGTCCCGCTAGCGGTGAACTGTTGACCAAAAAATCCAAAGAGATAGTGGGCTCATCTACATTGATGGCTGGCAGAGCTTCTTGATTTTCTGTGCTACAGACAGTCTCACCAATATCAATATCAGCAAAACCAGCGACCATCACAATATCTCCGGCCAAGGCCTCGTCAGTTTCTTTTCTTTCTAGTCCATTGAAAGTAAATAGTTTGGTCACTCGGCTATTTTGCACTTGACCGTCTGTTTTTTTCAAAAATAGATTGTCTTTGCTTTTTATTTTGCCTTCATAAATCCTGCCAATAGCCATACGTCCCAAAAAATTATCATAAGCTAGATTAAAAGATTGAAAACGAAGCGGCTGACTACTATCTGAATCAGCTGGCGGGACTTTTTCTAGTATTATATCCAGTAGTGGGGTGATGTCCTTGTCCTTGTCAGTCAGATAGCGTTTGGCAATACCATTTTTGGCAATGGCATAAACTGCCGTAAAATCCAATTGCTCATCAGTAGCTCCCAAGTCCAAAAACAAATCAAAAACCTGTTCATGAGCCATATTAGGGTTGGCGGCTGGCTTATCAATTTTATTTATTACTACAATCGGTTTGAGACCCAGCTCCAATGATTTTTTGAGAACAAATCTAGTCTGTGGCATTGGTCCTTCTTGGGCATCTACAACCAACAGGACACTATCAATAGATCTCAGTACGCGCTCTACTTCGCTACCAAAATCAGCGTGACCAGGAGTGTCTACAATATTTATCTTGGTATCTTTATAAAATACCGAAGCATTTTTGGAATAAATAGTAATACCGCGCTCTTTTTCTAGAGTGTTGGAGTCCATACTGACACTATCATCAGATAGCATGCCAGTTTGTCTGAGAATGGCATCTGTAAGAGCAGTTTTACCATGATCTACGTGAGCGATGATTGCGATATTTCTTATTTGCATAAGGCGGATAATACTGGAAATAAGGGTTTTTGTCAAGGATTTGGGGTTGATTTTTTTGGTGGAAAATGGGAAAATTAAGTTATGAAAAAACAGGACAAACAATTTAATCTATCATATAAATTAAAATTTGATCACAAAAATAATAATCAAATAAAATTTTGGTTTGCTAAGCCTGTAAATAATAAGTATCAAAAAATTATTAATTTTTCAGTAAGCCACGGTATTAATAGAAAATATAATGATAAGCAAGAAAATGAAATATTATATTTTGATATCAAAGACAAAAAAGATTTTATTGCTGATTTATCCGTAAGATTATCAAAAGATACAAAGCTAGTAAATAAAAATTGGTCTACAGTCAAAAAATCTGAATATAAAAAATATCTAAAATCAGAACTATTTTTGGAGCAAACTCCAGCTATAAAAAAACTGACCAATGAAATAACCAAAGATAAAAAAACATTGCCTGATAAAGTAAAAGCTATTTTTGATTTTGTAGTTGATAATTTTTCTTATCAGTATCCGGTCAAAAACAGAGGGGTAAAAAATCTAAATTTAAAAAATCTCCGCGGTGATTGTGGAGAATATAGTGCCTTGATGGTAGCAATGCTGAGAATATTGGGAGTACCGGCCAAAAATCAAACCGGTTTTGTAATTTATCCAAAATATAAAAAAGTACTGGAACACGCTTGGCTCAGTGCTTGTCTAGGCAAAGCCGGCTGGCTGGATTTTGATCCACAATATGCTGCTATAGAAAAAAATAAGGCCAAATATTTTGGCCAGAGAAATGACTATCGTATTGTGTTTACTAATGGTTATAATATACCTCTAAAACCAGGGAATAAGTCAGTGCAAGTTTTGCAGCCTGTAGTTTGTGGGAGTAAAGTAAGATTTAGGAATAAATTTGTTTCTAAAAATAAAATACAAAAAACTGCTTATTAGGCAGTTTTTTGTATTGCTTTTAAAATCCTTTATAACTATTTTTCCAGCCAAATTTGAAAGCATCTTTTTTGTGCGCCCAGTCGTGCTGGGCTTGATTTTTGAAAATCCACAAATTTGATGGACGATTATCAGATTTGTTGCGGTTGATGTGGTGTACCACTTCACCCGGTTTTAAATCTCTTCCTAGTTTTTTGCTAGCTACGTATCTATGGACAGTCACGTTTGATCCTTTAAATCGCGGGTACCCTTTGCTATCTAGGTAGCTGTTGGGACACTTTTTGAAGTTAGCCATAGTGATTAAATTTTAATGATTAAACAGATAATAATAACATAAAATATTCATTTTGTCAATGCTTAAATGACTATTTGACTAATATTTAGCATAATTATATTATTAAATAAGCCCCCGCAGAACATGTGGGTCTTTTGTTTGTCTAATTAATTTACTATTTGTTAAAATAACCCACAAATGTTAAAATAGTACTATATTATTTGACTATGACTGAATTTGAGGGCGTATTAAAAATTCAAGAAAAATTTGGTATTAATCCTATTTATTCTAGGGTGGTTTTTAGTCTAGCCAGAAAAGAAAATTTAATAGAAGATGCCACTAAAATTATTGCCGAGAGACCTAAACCATTTGTAAAGTGGGTTGGTGGTAAGAGGCAATTATTAAAACAATTCAAAGAATTGGGTTTGTATCCACCTGATGGTTTCGATCCAATAAAGCATACTTACTATGAACCATTTGTAGGTGGTGGGGCAGTATTTTTGGATTTGTTACCAAAAAAAGCTGTGCTATCAGATTTAAATATTGAGCTTATAACTACTTATAAAGTCATTAAGAATGACGTGACTAAATTGATAAAACTTTTAAAATCTTATAAATACGATAAAGATTTTTATACCAAAGTAAGGAGTAAAAATATTAAAGATTTATCAGATATTCAAATAGCGGCTAGATTTATTTATCTTAATCGTACCTGTTTCAATGGACTTTATAGAGTAAATAGAAAAGGAGAATTTAATGTACCCATGGGAGAATATACCAACCCCCTAATTTGTGATGAGGAAAATCTAAATAAAATTTCCAAAGCTCTCAAAAATGTAAAAATATACAACGAAGATTATAAAAAAGTTTTAAAGCGTGCCAAAAAAGGTGACTTTATTTATTTTGATCCGCCATATTATCCAGTAAATAAGACTTCAAATTTTACCAACTATACTACTCAAGATTTTTTGGAAAAAGAACAAGCAGAGCTCAGAAATACTTTTTTTGAGCTACATAAACGAGGTTGTTTTGTAATGTTATCAAATTCTGATACCCCATTTATAAACAAACTTTATTCAAATTTAGATAAAAAGATAAAAGTAAATAAAGTGTTAGCTGGTAGAAATGTAAATTCTGATGCTAAAAAAAGAGGCAAGATAAAAGAAGTTTTGGTTATTAATTATTAGTTTTATGGATTTTTTTGCTAAAAGTTATAAATTATCAGCTATTTTACAAAAAAGAGAATTTATAATACCAGAATTTCAGAGAGAATATACGTGGGGAAAAGATCAGTTAGATGAATTTTGGGATGATATAAATTCTGCCGAAGGTGATTATTTTTTAGGAACAATTGTGTTATCTGGCAAAGACTTTGATAGTATGGGACCCTTTAGAATCATAGATGGACAACAAAGGTTGACCACAATATTAATTTTAATTAATAGATTAATATTTAGATTTGAAAATATAAAAGAAGGTAATGAATTAGCAGAGGCTCTGAAGAGTAGAATATTTTTTAAGGATGATAACGCAAAAGATCATATAATATTGCAAAATCAAAATGCTCATAAATATTTTCAAGACATTGTTTTGTATAATAATGTAAATAATGATAGCAACGTAGAGGCTAAAAAATTAAATGAAGCAAAAGAATATTTTAGTAGTAAATTAAAATCTTTTGATATAGTTAAATTGAAAGATATCAGAAATATTTTATTAAATCTCGATTTTATAGTTGTCCTTCAGGATGATGATCAAAGTGCTATAAATATTTTCGTAACTCTGAATTTTAGAGGTGTTAATTTAGATATTTTAGATCTAGTCAAGAGTTTTATTGTTACAAAATTTAAAAAACAAGAAGGGATAGATGATCCTAGGGTTACATGGAAAAATATTTTAGAAAATATAAAAATAAATAGAAAAAATTTTTTTAATAGATATTGGGCATCATATTATGAAAAAATTAGTGAGCCTAAATTATATAAAAATTTTAACAACAAGAAAGACTCTATAGGAGCTGAAAATCTTTTAAAAAGTCTTTTAAAATTTTCAGAAGTATATAGAGATGCTTTGGATTCTGAGTCAACAGATTGGGGATTATATTGTCCTTATGATAAAAAATTAGGCACTAAAATTAGAGGAATGATTTATTCATTGGATAAATTTAATATAAAAGTACATTATTCATTTCTTATCACTTTGCTTGAATTATCAAAAAATAAAAAAATACATCAAAATAAAATTATCAAAATGATTAGTATCATTGAAAAATTTCATTTTTTATTTAATGCTGTTTGTTCATATAGACCATCTGGCTTGGACACTTTATATTCTAAATACGCAGTACAGCTTAGACTTGAGGGGGAAGATAGTGATTCAATTTTTTCAAGTTTAACAGAAGAATTAGTTAAAAGAATCCCCGAAAAAGAGGAGTTTATCTCATTATTTAAAGAATTAAGTTATACGAAAGATAAGGGTTTAATTTTGTATATTTTTAGATTATTAGAGAAAAAATATTCGCCAGGAAAGGATGTTGATATATCAGAAGAATCGTTAGATCATTTATCCCCTCAAGCCAGTAATGAAGTTTGGACTCATAATATTGGCAATTTAATTTTATTGGAAAAAGAGCTTAACAAAAAAAGAGACAACAAAGATTTATCATCTTCATATAAAATAATGGAAAAAACATCATTTGAATCCACATCAAATTTTTTAAAAGTTAAACTTTCTAAATGGGATGAAGAAGCTTGTAAGCAAAGAGCGATAATTTTGGCGGAGGAAATATATAATTACACTATTAATAGTTTAAAAATATGAAAAAAGACGGAACAGGTGGCTCTAACACACAAACAGGAATTAATTTTGAAAATAAAATAGATTTATTAGTTTTTTTAGATAAAAATGTTAAAGGGTATTCTGTAAAAAAAGTAGGCATAGGCTCAGAAATTTATTATGAAAATAAATTAGTTGCAAATTCTTTTAAGAAACACGAGCTTTATAAGTTCCTTAGTTCTAAGGGAATTGATTACAAAAAATATTTATCAAAAAAATTGTTGCCAGATGATGCTATCTACGTAATTAAAGAAAATACCCTTTTTATTATAGAAGTTAAATATCAGCAAGTTGGTGGCTCGGTAGATGAAAAATTACAGACTTGTGATTTTAAATTGAAGCAATATAAAAAACTTTTTTCAGAATTAAATTATGAAGTGGAATATATTTATATTATTAGTGATTGGTTTAAGAGCGATGGTTATAAAGATACTTTAGAATATATTATAGAAGTTGGTTGTAAATATTATTTTGAATATTTACCACTACATAAAATAGGCCTGCCTGTGCCAAAATAAAAATATGAAGAAAAGCGAAGTTAATTTACACCCAGAAAATTTTGATTTAGAGTGTACTACGGTTTGGTCATTTCCCAGACGTGGTAAATGGGCTACGCATAAATCAGATTGGCGTGGAAATTGGGCACCAGAAGTAGTGCGCAATCTTATTTTACGTTATTCAAAAGAAGGCGATCATTTGCTTGATTGTATGATTGGCGGGGGAACAACTGCCATTGAAGCCAAAATTTTAAATAGAAATATAACCTGCGTAGACGTAAACGAAGAAGCTCTGGAAATAACCAAAAAAGTTTTAAAATTTGAAGTTGACAATCAAGCAACACAAAGGATAAAGAAGTGTGATGCTAGGCAAATGAGTTTTATAAAAGATGAAGAGATTGATTTTGTGCTTACTCACCCACCATATGCAGATATTATAAAATACAGTGATGGAAAAATAAAAGAAGATTTATCAAATATTCATGACATTGATGAATTTGTAAAAGAGATGGCTTTTGTAGCTAAAGAAATTTATAGGGTTTTAAAACCAGGTAAATATTGTGCAATTTTGATTGGTGACACCAGAAGACAAAAGATGTATCAGGTGATTTCTTATAAGGTAATGGATGAATTTATAAAATTAGGATTTAAACTAAAAGAGGATATTATAAAACAACAGCATAATTGTAAGGCTACTGGTTTTTGGGCTAAAAAATCAAAAGAATATAATTTTTTACTTATAATGCACGAGCATCTATTTATTTTTCAGAAATAATTTTTACAAGCTATTAAAAAACTGACCCCTAGGGTCAGTTTTTTATTAATTTATCTATTTCTTTTTAGCAACTGCTTTTTTCTTGGGAGCTGCTTTTTTCTTGGCCGGAGCTTTTTTGGCTACGACTTTTTTCTTGCTAGTTGCTTTGACTTCTACTACCACCGGTGTCTCATCAGCTTCTACTTCTGTAGTAGGAGCGTCTGGTACCAATACTTTCATCAATTGGTCTACTTTGTAGTTTAGAGTCTTGATAGCTTTGAGGATTTCTTTTTCTTTGGAATCCTGAGCTACTTTTGCTCCCCTGTCTTCAAAGCTTGGTCTTCTGTCTCTAGCACCTCTATCACCGCCGCCTTGTTTGCTAAAACAATCACTGCAGTAAATAGGCTTGTCGCCACGAGGCTTGAATGGCACTTCGCACTCTTTGTGACAGGCATCACAAATTGCTTTGTGCATACTTGGACGGTCAAAACCTCCGCCGCCTCTATTGAATCCCCCACCTGAACCACGGCGATCAAAGCCGCCTCTGTCTCTCCTGTCACCTGACCTACCGCCTCTATCCCTGTTAAAATTTCCCATAATTTTAGCCCGTTAAACATTCGCCCAGCGAATCCTGCCAAGCAAGATTTAACGGGGTGAACTCTAATTAGTTAATATATAGTTCCATTCTAGCTGTTTGGCCAATAAAAAGCAATGGCCGACCTATATTTCTAGTCCGCTACTAATTGTAACTGACCATTTACTGACTTGATATGATAAAGCTCGTAGTCTATCTGATTGTCTTGCCAAGTGACAGCGACGGCCAATTCTTTTTGAGTATCCTCAGAAAAATATTGATCAAAGACAAAATTTCCCAGGGAATAAAAAATAGGTCTGTCTTTGTATATTTCCACGCCTTGGACTACATGAGGATGATGCCCAATTATGACATCAGAGCCTACATCAATCAATTGATGAGCCATTTTTTGTTGGCTACTATTGTAATCAAGCTGATATTCCTCGCCCCAGTGAACATTGACCACTACCAGCTCTGCCTGCTCTTTGAGTGCTTTGATTAGCTCGCTAGCTTTGGTCATATCTATTTTGGAGCCAACTGTACTCAAACCAATCATAGCAACACTGCGTCCCTCTACTGACAAAACAGTAGCTGAACAGTCCGCCACTTGACCATCTTGGCAACCAGAAAAATCAAAATCCAACTGGCTGAGATTGTTTCTGGTTTCTTCTAGGCCTTTTTGACCCTGATCAGCCAAATGATTATTAGCCAGATTAAAAAAAGTAAAATATTTGTCTAGCTGGGAAACTATATTGGGCGCAAAAGCAAAATCATAATTTTTGATAGGGTCATAATGAGCGCCACTACTGGTAACTGCGCCTTCTAGATTGGCACTTACTAAATCATAGCCCACAAAAAAATCATCAGCTACCAAATTGCCAAAAATATAGTCCAAGCCTTTTTGGTCAATCAAGGTTTTGACATACCTATCTAGCATCAGGTCACCTGTAAAAAGCATTTTGATAGGTCGTTGGCTGATAATTTTATTGCTACTAAAAAATCCCGTCACATAGCTGGTCGTACTGTCCAAATCTGGCTTGTCTGCTAATATAGCGGAATTGGAATTGTCCAAAAGATTAAAACTCTTGCCTGACAACTGAGCAAACTTTAAAATAGTATAAATAGAAGCTGGTGAATCAACTGCTATATTGTAGATATTATCAAAGTCAAAATTATTTATGGTGGCAATAGACAGCTTGTCGTCTTTTTGAGCCTCTTGACTAGTCTGGTAATGAGAAAAATCTACACTAGCTAAAACTAATATTTTTTTGTCTTGGCTCAAATCATACAAAGACTGCGCCAATTGACTGGCTGATTGAGCATCCACAGTAGGCTTTAAGATAATAGGCAAAAACTTGGCCTTAGGAAATGTCTTTTTGATAAAAGAAACTTCACTAAAAATGGCGTGTTCATTTCTGATTGCCTCTTCATCAATTGCTATGTCATTTGACTGAGTCAATCTCTTGGCTGTCTGACTATCATAGGCCAACACTCCGTATGGCGTCTGCCAGTCATAGGCTGAACTTATCATATCGCTATTTCCAGCCAAAAAATGATTGGGTCCAATAAGAATGACAGTATCAAAGTCCTGACCTTCCAAATTGTAAAAAAAGTTGGCTATCAAATCAGCGGCCAAAAGATGATGAGGAATAATACCAGCCACTACGGCCTCTGTGCTAGCTGGCTGTTTTATTTTGACAAATTTGTAAGCAATCTCAAAAAAATCTTTGTCTCTAGGAAAAGAATATTGGAATTCTTTGTCTAGCAACTCGTCGCTGTTTTGATTTTGTAGTTGAGCCAGTACCAAATCATTGCTTTTGAAATAAGCAAAAACAGAAGTTAATAAGCCTATCAATGATAGGCTTATTAAAACTAAAGAAAATATTAATCTGAGACTTGCTTTTTGCATTTATTTTATAAGCTCGCTGGACCACTTGTCCTGTTGTGGCATAGTGCCATTTGATTTGTAGGCTATGTCTTGCCAGTCTTCATCGGACAAGCGCTCATCAAGTGTATCAGCAAATTCATAATGACTATAGACTACTCCTCTAGTCAATCTAGTGCCATTTGTATCACTGACTGCCACATAGACAATATATGGTTTGCCGGTTGCTTGATATAGAATCTGCTCATTGACAGCATCAGTATGTATATCAGCTATTATGCCGGCTCTTTTTTCTTTGTCGGTCAATTCTCCACCTGGCAAAGGCTCAACAATTCTAGACAAGCTAGTACTGATAGTGCGCAGTTTTTCAAAATCATCATCGCTGATAGTTTGATTGCTCAATTCTTTTTCGGCCAGCTGTCTGAAGAAAATGGCACTGTCTATAAAGCTCTGATATTTATACTCATACTCTTCTGGAAATACCTCTCTATCTTTGAGACCATTCATAGTGACTGTAGCCAAATCTACAATTTTGTTCCAAAATTCCAGATCAGCTTCTACATAACCTTTGACCACTTCTGGCACATCCTTTGGCACGTCACCTCCACCACCGAGCTCGGCATAGGACTGTTTGGCATAAAGCAAAGTATCGTGCTTGAGCTCAGTATAAGAGCCTAGTGTTGTACCTATATTTTTCTTTTGCCAGCTACCCGTCTGCATAAAATATGGATAGCCTTCACCATAAGCACCAAGCAAGCTAGAAAAAATATCCAACCAACGCCAATAAATATTTTTTCTCCACATATCCTGATCATAAGCGGCAAATTCCATATCCAATCTACCAAGTACTTTGGCTATTATTTTGTCAGATTCTCTATTCTGCTCTTTGATGCGCACCGGATCATTTATCCAATCATTGAGATAGCTACTAACTACTTGATTGTCTGGAGCCAAGACTCTAAGAGGCATCAAAGTTGTCGGCATAGTCGGCAACATTTGGCCGGTCTCTGGATCAGGAACACCAACCCCTTGGGTCAAATTATTGATAATATAGGCATCAGGAGTAAAACGCTGACCCATAAAACGAAATTGTTTCAGATTGTTTAGCATTTCTTCTCTTTGACCGCCGTCATCATTGACATCCAATACTTCTGAAACTATGCGTGGGGCAGGCAAATCTTTTTTGGCTTGAGTGATAAACTCTGCCAACTTGGCCTGATCAAATAACTGAGCAGTAGATACATTTGCTCCATAGACTTTTTTGATTTCATCAGTATATTGATAAGCCGTCAAATCATCTACATCCCCGACAAAAAAATCAATCACATCGGACATGTCTGACCACATCTTAGCCAGACTTTGATCACTTACTTTGAGATTGTTTATTTGTCCAGTGATAAGTATGGCATCTCTGGTCAAAGGCTCGCTCATCAAAGGAAAGCCCATACGACCATACCACATCATGGCTATGAAATAGCTTTTTAATACATCATTTTTGGTATAGTGTGAGCGCGGCTTAAATTGGGAATAGTCATTGGTAAATTCTGGTCTAAGCGGACTAAACAATGGCGAGGGAGCTAGACCTTTGGCATTTTGAATTAAGATTAATTCCTGATTAGCCAAGTCATATATTTCATTGTCCAAATTCTGACCGGCATACTGCCTACTATTTAGCGAAAAGGCCAAATCCTGCTCACTATTGGCTACTTGCTGATTATCTACTGCTTCTAGATATTGGGTAAAGGTCTCAAAGTCTTCTGGTTTCAACTGGGCTGAAAAAGAGCTACTACCAGCATCCAAGACTACTAGTGGTATCAAATAATAAACTGACAACCTTTTGTAAGAATCTTTCAATTCCGGATTTGTCTCCTGATTGTAATGGCTAATTGAATCAATAAATAAAGCCTTGGTCATAGCTTGCAAACTTGGTTGAAATTTGTTTTGCTCTATACTCTGAAAACTTCTATCAATCAATATATGATATAAGTGAAGAGCTAGGTCACTGGAAATAAAAATAGCATCATCTGGCTCACGCAAATACATATTACTACTACCATCAAACTTGTCATACATATCTACAAAATCATTCAGTGCTGGAGTCTGACCAACAATGTCATTTACGGCCAAGAAAAAACCATCATTTTCTAAAGCTGCTTTTTGGCTGTCAGAAAAGCTAACGCCTTGAAAGTCTCCTCCATTTTGCAACTGAGCAAAACTAATTTTGCTAAAAGGTATCATAGCTTTGACTAGAGCATTACTATAAGTGTCTTGGGCAAAGGCTGTCTTAATCAAACCAAAGCTCCATACTTTATTTTCCATCTGGTTGATATTTTGGTTGGTATTGACCGGCTGGTCTGGCACTTGAATTTTACTAAAAACAAAATACCAGATAGCTACTATAGCCAAAAGCAACAACACCACGCCAAAAATCAAATAAACACTAATAGATCTTTTGATTTCTGGCTTAGGATTTTTAGGTGTCGGATTGCTATTTTGTTGAGAATCCATAATTTTTAATTAATTATTTTATTTGACTATATTATAGCAAAAAAACAGCTTAAAAGCGAGTAGTCAGTTATTATAAATAACATAAAAATATGCTATAATTTTAGTAATGACTATCAAAAAAACATCTGCCATTTTTGGCTTCATACTAATTCTAGTATTAGTTTTTTATCTCCGTGTCTACATAAAAGATTTATTTTTTGAATTAAAAAAAATCACACTACCTGATGAAATAACCTATAATTCAATTGATAATCTAAGTGGCTCAGCTGGCATCAATCTAGCAGTGCCTTTTTCTTCTCAGGCGCCATATGGAGATTGGGATTTACCATATCTGGAAGCTTGCGAGGAAACCTCTGCTCTTTTGGTGGATTATTTTTATAGAAACGAAAAACTCAGCCCAAAAATAGTCAAAAGGGAAATATTACAAATGGTGGATTGGGAAAATAAAAGATTTGGCTACCACGAAGACACCACCGCCCAAGAAACAGCTACACTATTAAAAGAGTATTTTGGCTACCAGCGGGTAGATGTTATTTATGATTTTTCTTTTGAAGATATAAAAGAACAAATTTTATCCGGCCGACCAGTCATCGTGCCAGTAGCTGGCCGCTTGCTCAACAACCAGTTTTATAAACAACCCGGCCCAATCTATCACACCGTGGTGGTCAAAGGTCTGACAAAAGATGGAAATTTTATTACCAATGATGTCGGCACTAAAAGAGGCCACAATTATGTCTATGATGCCACTCTTTTTTACGATGCTATCCATGATGGTCCTATAGATGTAAATGAATTTAGTAGCGCTGCACTGGAAAAGGAAATACTAACAAGCAGAAAAGCAATGATAGTAGTTTACCCTAATGAAAAATAATATAAACAAAAAACACCAATGAAAATTGATATTTTTTGTTTGGCATATTTTATTTTTTATTTTTTGCCTTTACTATACCTATGATAGCGATAGTGACCAATACAAATCCTATCAATTGCGCTCCCGGACTATCATCGTATCCTCCAAATACAAACATAAATATACCCATAGGTATTAGCAGAATAAACAATACTATTTTAATAGTGTATTTTTCTTTATTCATATAAAAAGTATAACATAATTATTTATAATAAAAAACCTAATAATTGTGTATTTTTTTACTAGATGATAAAATATAATCTGAATTATTAATTTTTATTATGGCAAAACACAAATTGACCTTGAGTTATTTGACCAACAATCTTCTTATTGTTGTAGGACTAGTCCTTATTTGGCGTGGAATTTGGTATGTCTTAGATGGAATAGATAAGGCATTTTTTGGAGACAACCATTTTTGGACATCTCTAGGCGGTATTATTTTGGGATTAGCAGTCCTATATTTACCAGATAAGGATTTAAAAGAAATCTCAAAACTTTAAAACATTATGAATTCTATTATTACTACTATCTTGGCTCTTCTAGCCCTATTTTATATTTTAGGAAAATCAGCTGATTTGGCTATTTATCATCTTAAAATCATTGCCAAAAAATTGGGCATTGGTGTTTTCTTTTTAGGACTGACAATGGGCTTTTTCACTTCTTTTCCTGAATTAGCTATTGGGATCAATACTATTATTGAAGGCGTACCAAATGTATCATTGGGCAACTTATTTGGCGGTTTGATGGTTTTGTTTGGATTGGTCTTGGGTATTAGTATTTATTTGCAACGAAAAATAGATTCTGATTATGACTATCGGGTTTTTGGTATTATCTTACTGTTTTTGTTTGTGCCTATTTTATTTGGTCTTGACGGAACTTTTGGCACTATTGATGGTTTGATAATAACTATTTCTTATTTTGTTATATTATTCATTTTATATTATCGCCAAAAACATACTATCAATATCCCCCATATAATAGACAGAAAAGATATAACAAAGCATACTTTTCTTTTTTTATTAGGGCTAGTCATGGTTTTATTGGTAGCTAATTTTACAGTCCATCTCACAGTAGGACTTTTGTCTTATTTGCCGCTTAGCAAATTTGTTGTTGGAATTATCATCTTTTCTATTGGTACCAACTTTCCAGAAATAGTCATTGCTTTTAGGTCTTGGCGAAACAATGCCAAAGAGCTGTCTTTTAGTAATCTACTTGGTTCTGGTATGGCCAATATTTTGTTGGTAGGAGTCTTTTCAATTATGCGACCTTTTAGTATAAAAATAGATAATTCTTATTATTTACTTATTATTGGAATAGCTGTTTTGTTGTCTTTGCTTTTTTTGTTTTACCGAACCGGACGATCCTTAAAGAGAGGCGAAGGATTAATACTAATTATTATCTATTTACTCTTTATAGTCACACAGATTATTTTTGAAGAATCAATATAGAAATATAGAAACAAAAAATAGCCTTTAGTGCTATTTTAAAGTCAACTCCACACTTTGGATGAGTTTAGAACTATGGATTGGTATAGAATAAAAACTGAGTTAAATCAACTATCCATTCTTAGCAATAAATAAAATATATATAATAGTAATAATTGATGGAATTATAATTATAATAATCCGAATAATAAATTTTTTTATCAAACTTGCTATATCAGTTTTACCTGTAATATCTTTTTCAGTAAAAGGTAAATTAAAGATTGCTATAAAAATAGCAATAGACCTATGAATAATAGATAAAATTATTTTTTTTGAACGTTGAAAATTTTCTTTATTTGGATGGGATCTAAGTATAATGTTAAGACAGACAAAAATAATAGTCCATACTATAGTTATCGTTTCCATTTCGCTTGGCATCAGATCTTTATTATGAGTATCAAGCCTTTCTACGATGCTAGCTGAAATAAAAAAAATTATTAACAGCCAAGAAGCTACTATTGCAATTTTATCTATTTTATTCATATCAAAATTATACCAAAAAATAGCCTTTAGGGCGATTCTTCAGATACTGGCTCCGTCCCACGGCGCACTTATGCGCCTCTGGACGTCGCATAAATAAAAAAATCATTAGCCAGAAGGCTACTGATTTTTTTAATGGCTCCGGGAGGGGGATTCGAACCCACGACCAATTGATTAACAGTCAACTGCTCTACCACTGAGCTATCCCGGAATGAATTTTTTAATAAATTGTCTACCCCGATAACTTTTTAGTTGTTTTTCTCTGGTCAGGGCTTCTTTTCTTGTTTTAATTTTTTCAGAATATATGATTTCCCAATTTCCATCAAATTTAGATGTATACCCAGAAAATATTTTTTTATTGTGTATAGTCAAACGTTCTGATAGATTTTTTGTTTGACCAATATAAAATTTATTTACTGTTTTGTTATAAATAGCATAGACAGTATACATATCGCTTTTCTAAATTTTATAAACTGCTCTGCCTCCGCCAGCTGGCGGAGAGCTATCCCGGAAAAATTATAAACTATTTTTTATCAAATTTTCTTTGGCTGTTTTGCTCCAAGTCTTTATTTCCGCTTCTCTTTTCATAGCCTTGCCAACCGAAGCAAACTCCTCCCAGTAAATTATTTTAACAGGCCTTCTTTGTTTTGTATATTTAGCACCTTGACCACTATTATGTTTGAGCTCTCTATCTTTTAAATTTGTAGTATAGCCTGTATAGATTGTGTCATCACTGCAACGGGCAAGATAACAATAATATTTTTTCATTTGTTTTGCTCAGTTGAATTGGTAGCAGGGGGGAGAATCGAACTCCCGACCTCAGGCTTATGAGTCCTACGCTCTAACCAACTGAGCTACCCTGCCTAAGAATAGATATAAAATTTTGGTAGCGGGGGCCGGACTCGAACCGGCGACCTTCAGGTTATGGGCCTGACGAGCTGCCAACTGCTCTACCCCGCGTCGTGAAATAAATATAATTTTGGTGGTCGGAGTGGTGGGACTTGAACCCACGACCTTACGCACCCCATGCGCACGCGCTAGCCAACTGCGCCACACCCCGCAAAATTATATACTAAAGTATAGAGGGTTATGGCACAATTTACAAGTTTGGTGGACCCAAGGAGACTTGAACTCCTGACCTCTTCCATGCCATGGAAGCGTTCTAGCCAACTGAACTATGGGCCCTATAAATAATTGCTTAATTGTCTAATTGATTAATAGTTTAATTGTTCTTATCAATTATCCTATTATACTATCAATCTATATAGCCTATTAATTTGGTACCGAGGAGAGGAATCGAACCTCCACGGGGTTGCCCCCACTGGATTTTGAGTCCAGCGCGTCTACCAATTCCGCCACCTCGGCAAAAATACGAATAACACGGATGATTTTACAATATAAATGGATTTTAGTCAACCCTTAAAAATAAAAGAGCGGCCAGACCCAATGAGCTCGGCCGCCTATGCTTCTTCTCAAGCTGGAGGCAAACTACCACCAATTGCGGCGATAGTCCCGCCTGTCCATGAGCTGCGCCTCCTGAGCCGCCTGCTTGCGTCTGAGTTTGGCCGCTTCTGCGAACTCGGCGTAGAGTAGCGCGGATACTTGATGTACCGATATACCCCGACGAGCTGCCTCAGCCCTGAGACGATCCTCCTTCTCCTGTTTGGCACGAAACTTCCTGGCCTTGGATTTGGCCTGGCCGGGTGTCTGGCAGCAGCCAAAGACCCTTTCACGACGTGACGAACGTGTGCTCAAGACATACCTCCTATGTTGTTGCCACATGTTATGGGGGCAAAACTTATAATAATTTATCTAAATTAAAACAAATTGTCAATACAACTATTTGAGCAGCCTCAAACGACCCTCATCAACAGTAATTATTCCCACCTCACTATTTTCAATACGCTTTCTCATGTCTGAGTTGGGAATGAAACGTATTGTATTGGCCATATAATTTTGATAGTTATAATTCCAAAGCTCCCAATACACATCATTGACTTCAATTGAAGTAATACCAGTCACTACAAAAGAGCCATCTACGCTTTCGGCAAACCAGCCTAGATTGTCACGACGCCAGTTCAAAAGATGTTTGTTTTTATTTTCTTTGTTGACCACCACATAGGCATAAGTCGGCAATATCTCTGGCGCCTTGTCTTTGTAATATATCTCAAGAGCTTGACCAAGATTATTTCTGAATACTTCTGCTCCCGATAGATTATCAGGCAAGCCAACCGACAGATAGAAATTTGTCTGAGGGGAATGTATGTATTTGTAACTATCTACTATCTGACGACTGAGATCTCCAGCTGCCTGCCAAATAATACTTTTGTAATAAATAATAGAGCTAGACAATATCAAAAATAAAATTAAAATTATTTTTTTTATACTTAGTGAAAATTTTAAGACTGCCAACAAGTAGACCAAAATCATCAAGAAAAAACTAGCCGACAAATACATGTATCTTTCTCCAGCAAAAGTAGTGTGGTGGAGACCAGTTATTAAAAATGGTGATAGCATAAACAAAAATCCGGCAAACAAAACAAATTGGAGCCACTGTTTTTTTATAAGTAATACAAAAAAATACAAAGCCAAAAAAGAAAACAAAATAATAACAATTGGCGCCAGATAATAATAAATTGCTTTGTACATCAAAGGCCTAATAAAACCAAAAGTGACCATATCTCCCAAATAGACGGCCAAGTTGCCTGCCCAGTCACCTGCTGCCAAATTCAAACTATGACTACCATAATAACCAAATAAAAGCCCAATAGCTATGTATCGAACCACCAAAAATGAAATCAACAAAACAAAATACCCTGTCAAATACGTATAAGCTGGTATTGATTTATTTTTTTCTTTGATAGAATAAAAATAAATTTCTAACATCATAATAACAAAAGGCAAGCTAATAGCTGTCTCTTTTATAAGTAGAGCTACGGTAAAAAATAAAAACGACAAAAACAAATTTATTTTTTTGCTATTTTTTCTAAAGTCAAAATATTTCAAAAGTGCCAAAAAATAAAACAATGTCATCCAAAGATGTGGCCAGGCGGCTACCCAAGAAACTATCTCCACCTGTATAGGCCAAATCAAAAATAAAAGTCCCACCAAAATGGCCCAAGGTTTTTTATCTTTTATTTTTGTCCAAGAAAAAGTATGTTTGGCCAACAAATAAACCAACCAAGAGTTAACACCGTGTAGCAATAAGCTCACCAAATGATAGCCAAAATATCGCAAATCAAATAGGCTATAAAAAAATTTGAATATAAACACCAAAAGAGGATTGTAAGATCCACCGTAAGTCTGACCCTCATAATTGGTCAAAAATATATGCCAAGAAGGATGAAAATCGCGGGCAATGACCAACCAATGAAAATCATCAGAAACAAAAAAATTTATCAGCGCTTGGTGATAAAATAGTATGCTCAATCCCAAAAATATAAATAGAATATGCCAAGATTTTATATTGTTCAATCTATTTTGACAATCCATAATCTAAAAAGAAATTTTTACCAAAGTTAGGGTGACTAATATCTGAAAAGGTACACCATAGACGATAGAATACTGCCAACTAAATATATTGTGAAGCTTGGCATGATATACTATATACCAATATAAACTGGTCAAACGGAAACTCTCAATAACTATCCAGGCCAAATCAGGAAGCCAAGCTCCAAAGACAGCCCAAAATAAAACCCAATGGTTGATGCCCTGATGGCTAATAACATAAAAATAAACCAAAGCACAAGAAACAACCATGTCTATAGAAGCAACATTTAAAAGGTAGAGAAATTTCTCTTTACCTTTTTTATCTTCAGCCAAATTGTCATCTCCGTGAGGCACCATATCCAAAATAAAATGCGATAATAGACTAAAAATAAACGCTAAAAATGGGTCACTTACTTTGGTACTGACCCAGATAGCAGCTGAAGTGTGCGGGGTTATAAACATAAATCTATAATAGCATAAAAATATAATTTAATAGTCCCTCAATTTCCTCATATCCTCATGTTTTTTGATGCGTTCCAAAGCTTTGGCCTCAATCTGACGAATACGCTCACGAGTGACGCCAAACTCTTGACCCACCTCTTCCAAGGTATGAGCCACGCCATCGGTCAGACCAAAACGCATTTCTAATATCTTTTGCTCACGAGGAGTAAGATCACTGATTACTTTGCGCACATGATCGCCTAGTAGCTTGAGAGCCGCCACACGATCTGGACCAATATTTTTTTCATCTTCAATAAAATCACCTAGGGTACTATCTTCTTCATCGTCACCAACTGATGCTTCCAAAGATACTGTCTCTTGAGAAATTTTGATAATCTGTCTTATCTTGTCAATATCCTCGCCCATTTCAGAAGCAATCTCTTCTGGCAAGGGATCCCGACCCAATTCTTGAACCAAACGACGCTCAATCTGATTGAAACGATTGATAGTTTCTACCATGTGTACAGGAATACGGATTGTCCTACTCTGATCAGCCAAGGCACGAGTGATAGCCTGACGAATCCACCAAGTAGCATAAGTAGAAAATTTATAACCTTTGCGATAATCAAATTTTTCTACTGCTCTAAAAAGTCCAATATTACCTTCTTGAATGAGGTCCAACAATGTCAGAGATCTGCCGGTAAATTTTTTGGCAATAGAAACTACCAAACGTAAATTGGCTTCTATCAATTTTTTCTTGGCTTCTAAATCACCTTTTTCTTTACGCTTGGCCAAAGCCATTTCTTCTTCCGAATTTAAGAGCGGCACTTTGCCAATCTCACGCAAATACATCTGGATAGAATCGGAGGCAATGTCAGTCAAATCTCCTCGCTTTTCATCACTACCTACTCCTGATTTGGACAAAATTGCCGAAGTCTTCTCATCTACATTTAAAATATTACCTTCGGTCGCTACGACAGAAATTGCCATATCTTCCAATTTGTCTAAAAGATCTTCCAGTCTTGGAATATAATCTTCCAAATTAGAAAAGACCCTCAGAATCTCATCTTCAGTGATAAAACTCCTAGAGTGGGCTTTTTTTATCAAAAGCTCAATAGCCGCTTCATCTATTTTAGCTTTGACTGCTTTTGTTTTGACAGTAGTCTTTTTGACCACTGATTTTTTAGTTGTTTTGCTGACAGATTTTTTTGCTGCCGGCTTGTTCTTTTTTAGCGCTGTTTTTTTGACAGCCGCTTTACTAGCCTTTTTAGGTTTGTTGACACTCCTTTTTGAAGCAGTGCTTTTTTTGGCCACCTTTTTTGCAGTGACCGATTTTTTAGTTGTCTTTTTTTTGACAGGCATGCGCTAGCTCTGTAAATTATTTATTTCTCTATTAATTAAATTTATTTTATGCGATATTTCGTCTTGTTTGGCTTTATCTTTTACCAATTCCGACTGACGTAAATTGTTTATCAATTCCGCTCTTTGAGACTCCAAATATAATTTTTTGACCCTATTAAGCAATTGTTGAAAATCATTTGCCAAATCCGACTGGTCTGATTCATTATAGTTTTTTTCTCCCCAAAGTGAGAGTTTTATCCAGTCATCTTTTTCTAATTGTTCAATTTCAGAGAAGTTGGCAAAATTGCCTAAATTCTGATGCTTAGTATAATAAATTATTACTTTTTTGTAAAGGGGCCTTAAACTCTCAGCAATAAACTCCGGCTCCAAATCAGCTATCAATTTTTCTAGATATTCTTTCTTATAAAAAGCAATGGCCAAAAGCTCTTCTGAAAGCATTAGAATTTGATCTTTTCTTTTGGGTGTGGCTGCGACCACAGTAGTTTCTGTCTTCTCCAAAAATGACTTGGCTTGATCTAAATCATTTTTAAGCATATCAAAAGGTAATTGTAACTTATCAGACAAAATCTTCAGATAATGTGCTTGTTCTACATTACTACCTAGATATTTTATAATGGGTAGAAGTTTATTGACAGCAAGTTTTTTGTGGTCAGCGCGATTGAGATCAATAGCTGAAAAAATCCTCTTGAAATAATAATCCATTACTGGTATAGATTCTTTGATGGCGCTCAGCCAGGCATTATCGGAGTCTTTTACCATGTCAGCCGGATCCTTGCCTTTTGGTAAAACCAAAATTTTTACATTCATATCTTCCTGCCAACACAAGGCAATACTTCTAAAAGAAGCCCGAGAGCCGGCCGCATCACCATCAAAAGCTAAAATAATATTATTGCTATATCTTTTTATCAGTTTGATATGGTCTATAGTAAGAGCCGTACCTGACACTGCTACACAATTTTTAGCACTAGTCTGATGAGAAGCAATAACATCCATATTACCTTCTACAATAATCAGATATTTTTTGTTTCGGATAGTATCTTTAGCCAAATGCCAACCATAGAGTAGCCTGCTCTTGTCATATACTATGGTCTGAGGACTATTGATATACTTGCCGCCTTGTTCTATTTCATCATAGGCAATGCCGGCCAAGGTACGTGATGTAAAAGCTACTACTCGGCCTTGGCTATCAAACAGAGGAAACATCAGTCTTTTTCTAAAACGATCCACATAACCGCTATTATCTTTTTTTTTGACTATCAGACCGGCATCAAACATTTCTTTTTCGCTGTAGCCATTTTCAATCAAATATTTATAAAGGCCATCCCAAAGCTCGCCGGATAATCCTAATTTCCATTTTGAGATACTACCTTTGTCTATTTTTCTTTTATCTAGATAATCCTTTACTTTGTCTGACACCTGGCCGTCTTGCTCCAAAATATTGTGATAAAAATCAGCCGCTGCTTGATTGACCTGATAAATGCGACTGTTGTCTTTTGTAACTATATTTGAAAAACCAGTCAAAGCTACATTGGCTCGTTCGGCTAGTATCCTAACCGCCTCTTTAAAATCTATACCCTCATACTCCTGGACAAAGCTGATTACATCGCCACCCTTATCGCAACCAAAACAATGCCAAATTTGTTTTTCTTTGGACACCATAAAGCTAGGTGTTTTTTCATTATGAAAAGGACAGACTGCCTTAAAATTGCCGCCTACCTGCTGTAGATTGATGTAACTAGACACTGTCTCTACTATATCCAAACGATTTTTTATTTCCTCTACCGGACTTGTCATGCTCTTATCTTAGGCTAAATTTTAGCTTTAGTCAAAGAAAAAGGCGCCGGACAAAATCATGATTTGCCAGACGCCTTCTCAATAGATTTGGGGTCAAATTCTACGACCCATCATCCTTTTTAGGTGGCACGAAAGCATATTTCAAGCCACACACACTGCAGTGGAAACCCTTAAAAACATCCCTGTACTGCCTACGGCCACCTGGGCCAAAAATACGTGGCCCTGTGCTGGGATCATACTCTGTTGTTATGACCTTTACTATCTTAGCGCCGCAAACCACACAATGACCATCGGTTTCAACTACTTGTGACATTTCTAATCCTTTCGTTGAGTGAACGTTGATGGACAATTAAAAATTAACACTATTTTCCAAACTAATCAAATATTTTTTATTTTTTAGGCCACCAGCATAACCAACTAGCCTACCAGTAGCACCCACTACTCTGTGGCAAGGTATAATAATAGGTATTTTATTTTTATTGACTGCTTGACCTATTGCTCGGCTAGCCAGAGGATTGCCTACCATTTTGGCCAGATCAGAATAAGAAATAACACTGCCATAAGGTATTTTGGACAAGGCAAGCCAAACTTTATTTTGCCAATTAGTGCCCGCTAGCTTAATAGGTAAATCAAATTTTTTTCTTTTACTTTTGAAATACTGGTTTAATTGAACAACACACTTGGTTCCAAGTGTGTTGTCGCTATTTTGGCCAATTTTTTTGACAAAATTTATAGCCAAAATATTTTGTTTGTCAGATACAATTTCTAAAACACCGACTGGTGAATCTAGATAATTTCTGTATTGCATTTATTTTATCATTACTGGAGCTGGTATGGTTTTTTCTCCGTTGGCTGAAGATACTTTTTGGCTGAAACATTGATAACCCTTGTCATGTTTGTAATCACCGGATGGATAATACATAGCATCATTGCCGTCAAGATTGGAAGTCAAAAAATCTGCACAAATTTTGTATTCATCATCAGCAGTGACCTCATAATCATAATATTTTTTGCCATCTGGTTGTTGCAAGGCCTTTTCACTCAACCTATAGCCAGTTTCTGTATTCATCAAAGTAGCCAAGTCCTCAGGCATTTTTTCATTTAAGGTATAGTAGTTTATAACCGCTGAATTAATTTCGTATAAATTATTTACTACTTCTCTATCAATTTTTTTATTCCTAGTTTCAACTGGAGAATCTACAAAAAACCATGACAGCACAAATACTGCGGCTACTACTGCCAAAGAAACCCAGGCATACATACTAATAGTTTTATTTTTTTGACCTTGTACTTCTTCTCTCCTAATGTCATAGAAATAAAAAGAAAATACAGTGCCTGAAATAGCCAAAGCTGTCAAAGTCTTTAGGATAAATTTTGTAGTCAAATCACCACCTAAGAAACTATTTATGGTGGCTATCAAAAAACCAATCATTACTACTACTGAGACAAGCAGTATAAAATAAGTAAGCCATTTACGCACTCCGGCATCTTTATCTAATATACCGGCAAAAAGATTCTTGAAAATCTGACGAGAAGTCAGATAGTAGATAGGTGCCGAAACAATAATAGCTGAAATAGCAAATTTCATAGCCCCATCATTATAACTAATTGCATAGTCTTTTATAATGTCTACAATCTGTTTATTGATAATTTGAAATACTATTATGCCAACAGAAATTGACATAAATACCAACGCTACCAGTGATAATAAATAAAGAAAAGCGTATTTGGCTGAGTCATGTTTAGCCATATTTTTATATTTTAATTATTAATTTTTTTAGATTTTACTAATTTAAATAAATGAGAAAATGCTGACAAGATAAATACAATTTGTAAAACTACGAAAATCCACTCTCTGATACTATAACTATACACTAAAAGAGCTACTCCGCCAATAATATACAAAGTATCTTCCAAATATTTTTTCTGCCAAAATACACCGGTTGATATTATAACTAGCCCTAGTATTCCTACAAATTTGTAAATATCCATATTTTTATTTGATTAATAAATCAGCAAAATGTCCGACCAGATAACCGACCAAAAGAGCAACCCCACCTAATATCATTATTCTAAATCCAGCTTTTAGCCAATTTATCTTGGTGTATTTTGTAGTAGCTACGCCCAAGACAAATAAACCAGCCAAAGTAGCACCAATTGATATATAGATTGCCTTATCTATTGGTAGTAGAAAATAAGCAAACAAAGGAATAATACCCCCTATTATGTAGGCAAAAAACATAAATAGGCCGTTACGCCAGGGATGACTTTTATCCAATATAGATATGTTTAATTCATGAGCGGCCATTTCTTTGAGCATGAGTTTTTTGTTTTTTGAGGCTACTTCCGACATCTTATCAGCTATATCTATTGGCCAACCGTCACGTATATAAATATCTTTTAGCTCTTTTTTTTCTTCATGAGGAAAATCTTCTATTTCACTTTTTTCTTCATAAAGTTTTCTTTTGATCACATCTCTTTCTGAACCGCTAGATATATATGAACCAATACCCATAGAAATTGATTCCACTGCAATAATGACCATACCGGCCAAAACAACCGTGAATTTGTCCTGGCTACCAACTGCAATGCCAGTAATAGCCCCTAGGGTAGAAACCATACCATCCTCCATACCAAAAACTATTTCTCTGATAGCCAAAATAATTTTTGAATTTTGGTGATGGATATAATCAGGGTTGTATCTATCGTGCATATTTTAGGTACCTAAATTCCAAGAAGAAAGATATTCTTCCTGCTCAGGAGTTAAACTATCTATATTTATATTCATAGATTTTAATTTCAAATCAGCCACCTGTTGTTCTATTTCCTGAGGAACATAATACACTTTATTTTCCATTTTTTTATAATTTTTGACCACGTGCTCACTAGCTAGTGCCTGCGTAGCAAAGCTCATATCCATGACACTGGCTGGGTGCCCCTCGGCGGCAGCCAAATTGATAAGTCTGCCATCAGCTAAGACATATATTCTTTTTTTGCCTAGCTTGTATTCATCTACAAAATTTCTGACATTTTTTCTGACAGAACTGGCCATTTTTTTGAGCCCCTGGATATCAATCTCTACATCAAAGTGACCAGAATTGCAAACCATTGCTCCGTCTTTCATCAGACGGAAGTGTTCTGGTCTGACAACATGCAAATCACCGGTCAAAGTGCAAAACAAATCACCAATTTTGGCCGCTTCTTTCATGGGCATTACTTCAAAACCATCCATAGCAGCTTCCAAGGCTTTAATCTTATCTACTTCAGTGACAATCACTTTGGCACCCATACCACGAGCCCTCATAGCAAAACCACGACCACACCAGCCATAGCCGGCTGTCACAATATATTTGCCAGCTAGTAGCATATCAGTAGCTCTAATAATACCATCTACTGTGGATTGGCCAGTGCCATAACGATTGTCAAACATGTTTTTGGTTTGAGCATCATTGACCGCTATGACAGGCAATTGCAGATTACCTTCGGCCTCCAAAGCTTTTAGTCTGATGACTCCAGTGGTAGTCTCTTCCATAGAACCCATGATATTTGGAGCCCAATCTTTGTATTTACTGTGAAGCAAATGTATCAAGTCAGCTCCATCATCCATAGTAATAACCGGCTTTCTGACTAAAGCGGCATTAAGATGCTTATAATATGTATCTCTATTTTCGCCACGTATAGCCATGACTGGGATTTTGTAATATTTTACCAAAGCGGCCGCTACATCATCCTGAGTAGAAAGCGGATTGGAGGCAACCAAGAGTATATCTGCCCCACCGGCTTTAAGAGCTCTGACCAAATTGGCTGTCTCAGCCGTGACGTGTAGACAAGCGGACATTTTCTGTCCTTTGAATGGTTTGCCTTTGGCAAATTTGGCTCTTACATTTCTCAAGACGGGCATATCATTGTCTGCCCACTCTATTCTTTTTTTACCTTGTTCAGCCAATTTCAGGCTTTTAACATCATATTTCATAACTAGTCTTTAAAATTAATTTTATATTTATTAACAAATTCTTTCAAACTAAACTTGTGCGCTTGCGTACCATGATATTCTACTGCATAAGAAGCAATTAAACTACCGAGTTGTCCGGCCTTTACTAGCCCGGAATTGGAACTCAGACCTTTTATAAATCCAGCTCGATAAGCATCACCAGCACCCGTCGGGTCTACGATATTTTTTACTTTGACTGGTGGTATAATCAGCTTTCTGCCTTCAGTATATATCTCTGATCCTTTGGCGCCTTTGGTAACTATCAAAACTCGGAGCATTTTTTCTAGTTTTTCAGATTCCAAAGATAATCTATTTAATATCAATTTTATTTCATAGTCATTGCCTACTAATATATCAGCCCCCTTGATCATACTTTTTATTTCTGAAGCAGTAAAAGAAGTAATCTGCTGACCCGGATCAAAAATATAAGGTATATCCATTTCCTGATAAAGTCTGGCGTACTCAATCATCCTTGGTTTAAAATCCGGCGATATGATTGCTAGGCCAACATTTTTTATTTTCTTTACAACATTACAATAATCTATGTCCATTGGCCCTGGATAAAAACCAGATATCTGATTGTCAGAGCGATCGGTCATTATATAAGCGCTGGCTGTAGCCTCGTCTTTTGATTTCCTGATATAAGAGATATCAATTTTGTTTTTTTGTAACCACTGCTGATATGGTGAAAAATCATGCCCTACTACTCCCAAGAGAACTACTGGTTGACGAAGAAGCGCCAAGTTGTAAGCAATATTTCCACCTGTACCGCCAAAACTTTCTTTGGTGGAGCTGAGGGTAAAACTAACATTTAAAATATGAGTTTGGTCTGGCAAAATGTGGTCTTTAAAATATCCGGGAAAATCCATAATCCGGTCATAGACAATTGAGCCTGAAACTAATATTTTTTTAGGGTCTTTATTATTCATAAGTAAATCAATTTTACCTCAAAAACACCAAAAAAACAAGCCTCTCAGCACATTATTATGTTATTTATTTATGCACTAATTTAGGTATAATAATTTTTTATCTACCGACAAGACTTGAGATATAATTATTTTTTTATTTTTGTCAATTTTGCCTTTGGCCTTATAAATAAATTTAGAATATGGTTTGAATTAACTCCTTTTAACTATATAAAAATCAACCTAAAAATAAAAAGCCCTAATGGGCTTTTTAAAATTACTCAAATAATTTACTATATTCCCCGTAGCCTTGTTTTTCCAAATCAGCTCTGGGTATAAATTTCAAAGCCGCCGAATTGATACAATATCTCTGACTAGTCGAACCAGGTCCGTCATCAAAGACATGCCCCAAGTGGGAATCTGCCTGAGAGCTACGCACTTCAATACGACCGTCGTCTTCCGGCTTTTCTACTACCAAGCTCTTATCAATCGGCCTAGTAAAGCTTGGCCAACCAGTGTTGGAATCATATTTGTCCTGCGAAGAGAATAAAGGCTTCCCTGATACTATATCTACATATATACCTTCTCTTTTTTCATTCCAATATTCATTGTCAAATGGTGGTTCTGTACTACATTGCTGGGTGACTTTGTACTGCATTGGAGTTAATTTCTCTTTGAGTTCATCCATAACACTTATATTCTAATAATATAATTTTAATACTACTAAAAATTTTATTCTGTAGTCACACCATCAAAGTCCTCTTCATTGGCCTCGGCTTCTTCTTTGGTCTTTCTGACAATGCCGTCTTTGTGATGAGCCGGTGAATAGATAGTATAGAGCTTTAACTCTTCAGTAGCAGAAGTATTTATAATATTATGCTGGCTACCAGCTGGTACTACAACTGCTACTCCATCAGACAATTCATATTCATTGCCATCAATGATAGCTTTGCCCTGACCACTTTCAAAACGAAAAAACTGGTCATTTTCAGTATGGGTCTCCATACCGATTTCTGATTTTGGAGCTATACTCATCAAGACTAGTTGGCTATGTTTTGAGGTATAGAGAACTTTGCGAAAATTACTATTTTCCAAAGTCTCACGCTCAATATTAATACTAAACCCTTTCATAATTTTATATTTAAATTAGTTAAATATACTGCTTCATCATTACCAGGATTTTATCTTTATATAATGCCCGCCCAGCGTCCAGTCTTCGTGCTTTTTCAAATCATCTATAAACTCAGGAAATCTTTCAGTTACTCTTTTTAGGTTGCCGTCAGTATCTACAAACTTGGGATCTACAAAACGTAATTTATTTTTGGAAAAAAAGTCATAATTATTTTTATCAAAATCTATCACCAGTTTTGGATTTAATTTGGCCAAGAGATCAAGCACTTGTTGATTAGCGCTATTTTTTAATTTGTCATAGACAAACTTGTCATCCTCAAACAAATCATCTTTACTAATAATATTTTCCGCCAAAGCAATCTTAATAGCGTTGGCCAAAATTTGGAAAAGAGCAATTTCAAGCGGAGCTGACCAAACTCGATAGTCCATATCCAAAAAATCTTTGGCAAAATATAGAGCAATATCAGGCTTACTAAAAACTATTTCGTTATTTACTGTGACAAAATCAGCTATATAGCTAGCCACTCTTTCCCCCTCTTTCAAATATCCCACTCTATCACGCAGAGCATAATCAATCCTATCGGCACAAAGATCTGGTAATTTTCTTTCCAGTAGAGGGAAGTTGTTTTCATCCAACAATCTATCCAAATCAAAATTGTATTTTTTCAAAATACCAGGTATATCTGATTTTTTGATTATTTCTTCATGAAATTTTTCATGAAATTCGTGATCCTCATTTTCAAAAACATAATCAATAACGTGAGAAAATGCAGTATGTGGCACGTCATGAAGAAGCCCGGCAATTTGCTCTTCGAGAGGAGCGCCCAAAATTTTAAGCAGTATCATCACACCTACCGAATGCTCATAACGGTTTATTGGTTTATTCAAAGCATATTGGGATGCTCCGGCCTGATTAATACCCTTGAGCCTCTCCAAAGGAAAAGACTGCATAAGCTCCAAAAGCACAGGCTCATTTATTTCTATTTTGCCGTAAACTCTATCTGTAATTATCATTGAAAAAAATTATCGTAATGTCCAGCCGCCATCTACCACAATAGTTTGACCGGTGACATAAGACGCCAAGTCAGAAGCCAGATACAAAACTGCTCCGGCAATATCTTCGGGCTGTCCCATACGAGCCATAGGAATAGCTGATATAGTCTGTTGTAACACTTTGTCGTCCATAGCCCCGGTTGCTCCCGGTGTTTGTATTGCACCAGGTAGTACGGCATTTACCGTAATTTTCTTTGATGCCAATTCAAGTGCCAGCGCTCTAACCATAGCATTTACTCCGCCTTTGGAAGCACAGTAGTGTACCAATCCGGCAAAACCAACCACCGAAGCAATTGAAGATATATCAATAATTCTGCCACCTTCAGCCATCACAGCGGCTGCCGCTTGAGAACATAAAAATGTACCTTTGAGATTAATATCAATTACTTTGTCCCAATCCGCTTCAGTCATTTTGTCAGAGGAAATAAATGGATAAATACCAGCATTGTTGACCAAAATATCTAGGCCACCAAATTCTTTGGCTGTAGAAGATATCATATTATCAATATCAGCTTTTTTACTAACATCACACTCTATAGCCAAAGACTTCACTCCCAGCTTGGTGATTTCATCACAAACATTTTGACATTCTTTGATATCCAAATCGGCCACTACTACATTGGCTCCAGCTTTGGCTAACATCAAAGCAATTCCTTTGCCAATTCCCTGTTTGGCACCAGTGACTATAGCTGTTTTATTTTGCAAATTTATCATATTTTTTTACCCCGTTAAACAATATTTGAGCTAAGCTCAAATATTAAACTTAATTATTATCTATTAAAGATCATCTTATACTAATCTAATTTAATAATACAATAGTAATAAAAAATTATCAAAAATTTAAGTTTGTTTAACGGGCTGAATTTAAAAATAAGCTATCAACTATAATGATAACTTATCTAAAAATTGTTGTAAAACAATGCTACCTTACTTCCCCAATATTATCTTTGATTATTTCAAGCGCTGCTTTATGCAAACTTGGATTTGAATGGCTTCTACAAAGGTTTTTAAATACCACAACATTGAATCCTCTGTCAAAAGCATCTCTAGCAAAAGTCAAAACGCAATTTTCGGTATCTATTCCAGCCAAATGTACTTCTTTAATACCTTTATTTTTTAAGAGACTCTCTATTTTTTTATTTACAAAAGCTCCGTAAGTATCTTTTATAAAGACTTTTTTAGATTTTGCTAGTTCAGCAATCTCATCCATAAGTCCATACTCCTCTTCTTTCATAAAACCTTTCCAGCCCAGATTTCTATATAAATAACTTTTATTATTATTTATGTGTTGGGTAAATAAAATCAAAGAATATTTCTTATGATTTTTTTCTACAAATTTTTTAATTCGTGTAGCAAGGCCTTTAGTATGCTCTGAAATAAAACCTTTTTGGACATCAATAATTACTAATACTTTTTTCATATTTTTTATTAAGCTGTTTTTAATTTTCTCGGTCGCTTGATAGCAAAAATTATAGATGAACACATTAAGACTAGATAAGATGGAAATACTATTTCGGTAAAAGCCCAGGTCTTTACGGCTGCAAAACTAGTCAGAGCATTAAATAAACCAGCTGCATAAGCGCTGACCGATTCTGACTCTGGATATTGCCATGATTTTTTCAAAGTCGGTAATCCTGCCAAAGCATCACTTAAAACTGCAAAAATTATGGCTACTATCGGTTCTTTGGTAACAAGCCACAAAACTAGAGCCAAGGCTGATAAGCCTCCGCAGATATAATCAAGCTTTTTCAGTTGCCAATATGATTTTTTGTTTACAAAAGAAGCCAACAAAACCAAAAATGGACAAAAACCGGCCATAAAAATTGGCAACACTACCCAGCTAAAACCAGCTGACAGGCCAGCGGCACTAGCAATCATTGGAGCTATAGACCACATCAGCCAAGTGACACGATTTGGCTGGTTCAAGCCTCTCAATGTATCTCTGATATAGCTAGATGTCCCTATAATATTGACTGCCGCTCCTAGTAAAACTAAATATTGGATCATGAATAAATTTTATCACATAAACATCAAAAACAAAAAGAAGTAAATATTAGAAATTATGCTAAGTATTTACTTAAAGAAGGCGCGGTGTCTGAAAAAAGAGAGTTGTTGGGTAATTTGAGATCAAGAATAACATATAAGAATAAAAAATTGAGTATAATTATATAAATAATTTAACTAACATTAGCTATAAATTTGACAAATCTAAGTCATTTTGATATAAATGTAAGCTGTTTTAAACAAATGAATATTTTGACAAATAAAAATTTTCATTGTAAAGTTGGGGTAGTTATTGGCTATAATTAGCATAATAATCAAAAAATATGAAAAAACAGGCAACAATTGCAAGCTCAATAATAGTAGTCCTGATAATATTAGGGGGTCTAGTATATTGGAGTTTAAATAAAAATCATACATTCTATAATAATGAAAATATAAATGAGAATGAGAACGTGAACAATGAAAATGCGAACATTGACAATTTAAATACGGAACTAGATACAAGCAACTGGGTTACTTTCGAAGATAAAGAATTAGGTATTAGTTACAAACATCCTGCTGACTGTTGGCAAAACTGGGCTGGCCCTGGTACCAATTATAGTGTATACGTAAATTGCCATTCCGGCATAGCTATGTCATATGAAAAAGCTATTAATTCTTTCCCAAATTATGACAATGGCCGAAAATTAAGTATAAAAGATATCGCTGATATTTATTATAACCTCAATGAAAATATTCCAGATGTTAAAATACTTAGTGATATCAATAGAGTAGATATAAATTCTAATGAGGCTTATCAATTTACAGTAGATTCTGCTTTCTATATGCCTTGTGATGATGACTATACTAAAAGTTGTAATGGAGGTGTTTTATATAGTAAATATAAAATTACATTTGTAGGTAATGGTAATAATAATATGATACTAGACACTGAATATAATAATTCCCTTGATGAAAAGATATTAGAGACATTCAATTTTACAAAATAATAAATAGTCAAAAATAAGAAAAGCGAAATTGAGACTTACTTGTAACGGTTGGTCTTTTTGTGTCCAGAGATTTTTGTGTCCAGAGATTGAGGAATATAAATATTATTCTTTTTCTCTGGTTGTAAAACCAGAATCTAGTTCCTTACAACCTAAAACAACAAACAGAAAGGAGTTGTTTAAGCATAATTTGCTAGTCTAATTCTGGACTAAGCAAAAGTCAAACTAACAACTTGAAGAGAGGTAGAATCGTGAAGAGAACATTCTTGATTCTGTTGGCTCTGATCATAACGATCAGTAGCAATGTCCTTGCACAAGGACCAATCAGCGGATTTTACTACCCCGCTGATGAGATGGTCAATGACTGGCAGTACTATGCCAGCAGAAGCTTCTACGTCGACAACAACCACCTCGGAGCAGACGTAGATCTGGCGGAGGGAGTGGCGATCAAGGCCATAGCTAGGGGTAAAATCGTCTACTACGCCGGGGCATCATCCTATGGTGCTCTAGTGGTAGCAATTGAACACGAACTCCCAGAGGAAATAACTTTCCTTGGTGCTACTGGCGAGCTGAGAACGACCAGGTACGTACTCTCAATCTATGGACATCTACGAAAAAGTGCAGAGAGAGTAGGCGCAGAACTGCCTTGGCAATACGGAGATATTGTCCAACAGGGTGACATAATCGGTTATGTAAATAATAGTAGTCATCCTGATGGAATTGCTCCAGACCCAAATGGTGATGGACTTGAACATCTGCATCTGGGAATTCGTCTATCAAATGAAGCAACCGCCAAAGCCCAAGACGGGAGCCTGTGGCTCAGAGGTTACAATAACAACTCTGGGATGCAAATTTACTTTACTAATCCGATACCCCTGGTATCTGGATTGGCACAATTTGCACAGTCTCCTTCATGGCAGACCGAAAATGGAGTTTCGTTGTCCTTCATGAACACGTACAATGCCTCTACTGTGGATGATCATCCCCTTGGGATGCCTTGGCAAAATACAGAGTACGGCTCTATGTATGTTCATGAAGTTAACAACATGCTCATCCAGGACTTTCAAGATCTTCGTGATGAGGGTGGTCCAAGTAATGGTTACTACAACCCTTACACGGCCATCATTCGTTACGATGATCCCTGGATGAGCCGAGAAGCCCGCTTGCTCAAAGAGGGGTTCTGGGATGTTTGGATGAATCGTCGTGGCTGGATCACCTTTGGTTTTCCCACTACAGACGAGGAACTTGATAGTGGAAGAGTCTGGCAGACATTCCGTCGGCCTGGCTTCAACTACCAGAACAATCCCAATGACTACAAAGAGTTCCACTTCCGTTGGGACTCTAACACCCAGAGCCTTGATATCCTGGATCAATACTACAACCCCGTAATGTTTTCGGAGTTGGTGGTCGAACCAGGAAGTCCCTCTACTATGTTGGAAATGAGTGGAAACAACTACTCTGCTTCCGACATAGCGGAGTTGAAAGAGGCCACTGGTAATAAAGAGGTTACTGGCGGTGGTTCTATGTCCGAAAACAACCCATTCAAAGAGATGGGACTTTTGGACAGTAGCACGAAATCCCTGACTAATGGCGTCTACCACTCTGGTATTAAGGTAGCCGCTTTTGGTGAAGCTTTCGAGCTTGTAGAAGGGAACAGCTACGGCGATTTCTATGCCGTAGTCAATGGATCCATGGTACTCATGGACTCTTTTACCATGAACGGCAATATGGTTATCTATATTGACGATTCACCCCCAGTAGGAGAGCTCCAGTTTGGCTATTGGACCATTTCGCCCAATCCTGGCAACGTTGGACAATCGCTCCATCTTGAAGGAGAAGTTTACAACGTTGGAGGATCACCAGTCACTATCTCGGAAGTAAAGATAGAGCTCATTGACCCTAGCGGCAATGAAGCCTACCATTACTCCGAGTACAACGTTGTTTTGCAACCAGGAAGCGGCTGGTATCAGTGGATGGAATGCTATCCATATATGCCAGGCAATCACACTGTTCGCTTTCGCGGACTGGTTGATGGGCAATGGACGACATTCTCTACGCACACTGTGTATGTCGAGGGTAGTCAAATAGTCTCTCATCTAGTCGACTGAATTCAGCTTTGAATTTATTTGTTTCAATATTTATTGCTTTTTCTGCTTCATTTATTTTGTTCTTCGTTTCTGATAAAATAACTTCCTTCAGTTTAATATTTTTGCTCTCCGAAACACTTTCTATTTTTTCGAGTAACAATTTTTCTGCTTCAGCAATCTTGTTCTCAGTTTCTAAAGATAATTTTTTTTCTTGACCACTGAAGGATTTTAGTAATTTTTTATCATTTTCGTGACTAAATGAATCAATTGAGGAATCTACCTCATCTCTTATTTGATCTACCAAAGCACGCGTATCCTCGTTTAGCTTATTGATGCTTTCTTCTTGTTTATCAAGTTTTTTTCTAAGTGGGTTAAGATTAAAGAAAGAAAAGGCAACGCCAAATGCCAACAAAATGGTTACTGATATAGCTAAATAAGCTATGTTAGATTGAACTAATACTTCTGTTAAATTCACTACTTCCATATATAATTTTTACTTCTCCTACAAACAGCTTATCTTAATTACGATAACCAGTCAAACAACAAAAAACACCCAAATCGGGTGTTTTAAATTAACTAATTTTTTAAGACCATAGTGCTAGCACGAGTGCCCTTCGACTCGCTCACTTCGTTCACTCGCTCAGGACATTCGATTCTATTGGTCGAATGGTCGGAGGTGCTGTAAGCACCGCAGATCATGAGTGAACTTTTGCAAAGCAAAAGCGAATCGAATGGCGGTGCACTCGGGTTAAGTAGCACCAACACGCAAATGTTATAAGGGTTTTTGATGATTTTATCTATAACCTAATTTAGGTACGTGGGTCGTAGTAAAATGCGACAGTATAAAAGATTATTAAATATATTGTTTTAAAAAAAATGCCACTTTTCCGTGCCTAATAGTTTTACTTTTAATTTTCTACAATCACCGATTGATTATCGGTTAAACGTCTTACTTTGCATTTATACTTATTTTCATAGTTTTTTATTTTTTCTTCAGTCTCTTTAGTATAGTGAGGGTAGATGATAGTGTCAGTTAAATTCAAGCCTGTTAGATCTTCTAATTTGACGGTATTTATTTTTCTATCAAAATAATCCACGATGTTAATGTCTGGCCCTAAAACAACTCCGCCGCCACTGATACCTACAATAATTACTCCTCGATCAACTAGATGGGTGATAACTTTGTCAGCTCCGCTTTTTTTGAGATAATATAAAAGATAAAATGGATTGCCACCATTAATATAAATAACATCAAACTTTTTTAACTTATTTGGATTTTCAAACTCAATATCAAAAAATTTGACTTGCTTAAAACCCATATTCTCAAGCACCTGCTTTGCTAAAACCGCATGCTTATTTTCTTCTTTCCACTCTGCTGAGGCGGTGGTTATAATAGCCACAGACAAATTTTTAGATGCTTTAGGTAACAAAGTTAGCAACTTCTTTTTTAAAGTCTTATTTTTTTGAAACCCATAGGATGATAATATAATGTTTACCATATAACTTATAGTATAAGAAAAAATCGCCTAAAAAGCAATATATAATTTTTATTAAAAAGGGGTAGGTCATTCATGAATGAATTTCCTACCCCGATCAACGCAATCTTAATGGCCAATCCAATTGACCGACCACAAAATCAGCTTTAGCTGAAAGAACATTTTGGTACTTAGTATTTGGTCTTTTTACCTCCACAACTAGCGCCTCAGGAAATCTCGTCTTTACCTCATCGATATTTTTTGGATTATCATCCAAAAAAATAATCGGCGAGGTACCTATAATTTCCATATAGCGCCACTTAACTCCTGATGTAACCGTGAAGCTGTGGCAAAGATCACTAAGCTTGCTTCCGACAAATTTAGCAAGCTGGAAATTTAGATCACCATGAGTTAATATAACCACCTCACAACCTGATCTTATCGCAGAACCAAGAAAAAGCTCAGAATCATCGAAAACGTACAAATGACCTTTTTCTCTAACATATTTCTGCATTTCTACTACAACTTTTCTAATTCTGTCTAGCTCAATTCTTTGACTTCTTTGAACCATCAGAAAAAAGTTAAACAGCAGGTTGTCTGGGGGAACTAAAGCGAGAGATGGATCAAGTAAATCCCTACTAATTCCACACGCTTCACACAATTCGTACAGATCCCGATAAAGCGCATCGGAATCAAATACAGTTCTATCAAAATCGACAATAAGCAGTTCCTGACTACTTGTATTCATTAACGAAATCCTCCTTTGTGGAACATCAAACAATTAAGAGGGATAAGGCTCAATCATGCATATAGCACAATTGAGCCTTGGGTTACAACTTGGATGTCTCATGGATTCTCTCCACGAGTGTTGGAATGTATTTCTTCTTACACTCGCCACAAAGCGAGGTGCCGGAAACACATTCCTGATACATCCGCGTTGTTGCGTCGTAAGGTTGTAAAACCTCGGCGATCTTAAAGAAAGAACAATTATGTGGGTTACCACCTTTCCGACGCTGTTCTTCTGGAGTCGAACGACCACCGGAAAAACTTCGTCGCAGTTTACGCTCAATCTGCTCGCGAGTCTCGTCTAGAAGAATGAGTGATTTTGAGTTCTTCACGCTCATTCTCTGTCCAGGATCTTCCAAGCTTGGAAGAAGCAGGCGATACGAGTAACTCGGCAACGGAAGCTTAAGTTGACGAGCAATTATCTTCGTAGCTTCCGCGTGTGTGATCTGGTGGATGTCCGATAGGACAAGAGTCGGACGATTCGGAAAAAGTGTTGTCGGCAAAAGAAACGCTGCGGCTGTGATGGCAGGAACACGAAGCGTAGTAACAGAAACACCCTCGTCCCAACCATATAGTTGCAAAACCTTTCTTGCCGACAGACACGCTCCTGAACGATTGTCGAGAACTTGGAGTTCCCGACAATCTTGGTCAGAGAAACTCACTGAAGCATCTGGTAACGAATCACCTATAAACTTCAGATATGTCTCTCCAAACCTCGCCATCTCAATCTTTGCGTCATTGGCACTTAGAAGCCGATCCGCCTCGTACCCAGCAAACACGAAAATTGGTTGACCACCCTGTTGGACGAGCCAATACAATTCTCGCATTAGTGTGAGATGACCGAGGTGGAATGTCGCACCAGGACGCATACCAACTAACACCGAGAACTGCTTTCCAATTACCATTGCTTTGAAGACAGGCAGTGGGTTTTGAAAAGCCCAAACACTGACACGAGCGAAGCCTTCCCAAATATCGGTAAAATTGTCGGTCAACGCCCCCGCTATTGTCTCGAGAGAGAATTGTTTAACTACGTTGGTTGCTTCAGCAGCAGCCAATATTGCTCTTTCTCCCAGCCAGTTTTCAAGCGCCATTAGTGTCTCCTTTACTTGATTACGCGTGGAGAAAATGAATCATCTCCTCCAAGCGACTTTCCAGGTTGTTGTCTCTGACATACTGCTCGGCTTTCTGCATGTAGAATGCGGGAAAGTCCGGCATACCCCCATGAAGACTACTTCCCAGCGCCCAAAAACGAGCAACCGCCGCGAGAGTACTTTCATGCAACTGCTCTTCGGAAAGTGCATGATGGTATCGAAACATATCCCCGCTTTGTGTTACGATCCCCGCTTTCAGAAAAGACAAGGTTGTCGCCTCAGCCATCCTTACCCACAACTGCTGAAAGGATGGAGAGATGTAGTAACGCAGAAAATAACTGCGATACCACGGACATAGATGGAAGCGCGCGAGTACGGAGTCTGCCACCAAGTCTACACTTGTGGCAAAAATTCTTTCTCGCTTTACAGCCATCGCTGCCGCAAACGGCCCGATGAACGCCCCACCGACTTCCATAACCACATCCCTATCTTTTTGCGAAGCCATGAACATAACATGAGGGTTATATACTTTGCCGGCGAAGTATCCTCCGAAAGTTTTCTGTCTACCATCACTCACAAAATCATTTCTATTAAGTAAGTAGATGGTGACCGGATAACCCTCGAAGGACGATTGAATCCTTTGAATAGTGGTTGGTTGCGTGTGGATAAAGAGAAGATCAAGGTCACTCTCGGGATTTTGTTGGTTCAGCACGAAGCTGCCGTAGCACACCCAAAAGCTCCCGTCACCTTCTTGTGCTCCGATTTCGCTCGCAAGACATGCAACCGCTCGCGCAACAAAGTCGAAGTTTTCTTGCTTCATGAATGTTCTGTACACGTGCCTACTCCTTTCGTTGCGAAAATTGGAACGCGCTATTGCTTTTGTTCCAACCAAGTTCATTGGCTGTGATGACTGCCTGTGCGAGCAAGGAAACCGCGAAGGCTTCACGGCCCCAAAGTCCAAGAAATCGCAACTCTCCAAAATAGAGAGCAGACAGAAACCTATTAATGTCATTCACGGTTTCCTCATCGGGGAATCCTCCGAACATCATTGAGGCTACTGATAACGCGACATCTTGGTAAGGCTGTAGATGACTAGGAATGAACGCATCATATTCTATAACGAGCCGGTTTCGATCCACGCGCACAACTGATTCGGAAGCCAGCACAACACAACGTGTTGACCACCATCCGTAGAGATGCGCAAGCATCATTCGCCAGTCATGATGCGAACCAGACCATTCCCAGTCAACGCAGTACCACATATCATCCTCGCCCATCACAATGTTGCTGGGCTGAGGATCTCCGTGACACACCACGCCATTTGTCGGCTTTCTGACACGAGCAACCTCCTCGAACGATTCCGAGATAGAATGGTGCTCGTTACCATTTACGACAACTGGGATGTTCCAACAGTCGGCTATTTTTACTCCTCCAACCACCGCAGAAACAACACCATACTTGATTCTCTGCAAGCGAGCAGGGAAGAATCGTGGACAGAGTGATTCTTGAAACTGGTGTTGCGAAGTTTTCCACATGCATGCAAGCGATTCCACGACATCTTTCCAGACGGCGAGCAAACGGCTATGCGGCATGTCAGAATTAACAATGAGATGATGCAAGGTATTTATACCCCTGCATTCGGAGATCATGACCTCAAAACCGTCTACCACTTGGCACCACAAAACTCGCGGAAGGTGATTCCGCAGATATGGTACCAGCAATTCTCTTCTACCGATCTCGTCTACAAGCGAAACACGTGATCCAGTCACGCACTTCACCGCGTAGAGAGAATTGGTGCGAGAATGTCTGAAAATAGACACTCTCGCACCGGAGCTGCCGGGAAAAGAGATGATGACGAGTTCGGGGTCGTCTTGTTCTCCAAGCATCATTCTCATCGCTTTCGTCGCGACGCGAACGATCTCAGACATGACAACCTCCTTCAATCGTTTGTGAAGTAGTCGATGTGCATCGCCTTACGCACTTCATTGATAGTTTCCGCAGCAACTTTGCGAGCCACTTCGGTCCCTTCTTTAAGAATGCACATCACCGCATCCAGGTTTTTGGCGAGTTCTTCACGACGAGCGCGAATCGGATCGAGCTCCGCCAATAGAACTTCCTGGAGCCGCTTTTTGACCTTGACGTCTCCGAGACCGCCACGACGATAATGATCCTTCATCGCCTCGAGAGCTTCCTTGTCCGGATCGAAAGCATCCAAGTATGTGAATACTGGATTACCTTCTACCGCACCAGGGTCATCCACGCGAAGATGCATAGGATCAGTGTACATCACCTTCACTTTCTGACACACCTCATCGACGCTATCAGAAAGCGAAATGACGTTGCCGAGCGACTTCGACATCTTGCCATTGCCGTCAGTCCCAGGAAGACGAGAGACTTTTGAAAGCAATGCTTTCGCTTCAACGAGAACTGAAGATTGGTAGATGCGATTGAAGCTACGTACGATCTCGTTGGTTTGCTCAATCATCGGCAACTGATCTTCACCTACAGGTATCAAATTCGCTTTGAAAGCGGTGATATCTGCTGCTTGACTCACTGGATAGACCAGAAAGCCAGCCGGAATACTCGCTCCAAATCCGCGTTGCTTGATCTCGTCCTTGACAGTCGGATTGCGTTGCAAGCGCGAAACCGTCACAAGATTGAGATAGTACACCGTGAGTTCGGCAAGCTCCGGCACAAGCGATTGGATAAAGATTGTCGTCACCTTCGGATCGATACCCACAGCGAGATAATCCAACGCCACCTCAAGAATGTTCTTGCGAACCTTCTCCGGATTCTCCGCGTTGTCCGTGAGAGCCTGAGCATCAGCGATGATGACGAACTGCTTGTGAGTATGCTGAAGCTCTACTCGCTGCCGCAACGAGCCAACATAATGGCCCAAATGCAGTGGACCAGTAGGACGGTCACCAGTCAAGATGACCTTCTTCGTACTTGTGTTCATCTGTTTTCCCCTTTCTTAGAGCTATTTTGCTTGACTTGAATTGTCAAGGTTCTGAAACACGAACCAGAATTTAATGTCACTGGTATGACATTTTATTTTACGATAAAACATACATTTTGTCAAGCATATATATTCATATATTATTACAATATCCGACTAAGGTCAAACAAAAAAACACTATCAAAATAAATAGTATTTTTATAGGTAATCGGGTCATCCGATACTAAATTGTCGTGGCGGAGAGGACAGGATTCGAACCTGCGAGGGATTTTACTCCCTACTCGCTTTCCAAGCGAGCGCACTAGACCAACTATGCGACCTCTCCATGTTTTAATACGCTTTTCAAGTTTAGCCCGTAAATAAGCGCAGCGAATTTTACGGGCCGTGTGCACTACCCGCCTGCCACGGCTTCGCCGAAGGCGATGGCGGGCAGGGACCACCCACCGCCACAAATATCTAATTTAAATGAAGGCGGGGTCCCGCTACGCGGGATATGCGAACCTTCCTAGTGACCAACTATGTTTAGCCCGTAGCCAGACAAGCTATGCTTGGATGTGCTATGGGCCGACCTCTCCAAAATATGCCTAAACAGTATAGATTTTATCATAATTTTAGTCAATACAAAAACCCCCGCCAAAAAGCGAGGGTCTGTAAATTATTTTTTAGACTTTTTACGACTTCTAGTTTTTTCAGTTTTCTTGATAGCAATAATGGTTTTGATTACCGTGTCTGGATTGAGTGAAATAGAATCAATACCCTCGCCTACCAAAAATTGAGCAAAGTCCGGAAAATCAGAGGGAGCCTGACCGCAGATACCGATTTTTCTTTTGTTCTTTTTGGCAATAGCTATCACTTGTCTTATCAACTGTTTGACTGATTCATTTCTTTCATCATAGACATGAGCGACCAATTCGCTGTCACGATCTACGCCTAGAGTAAGCTGAGTAAGGTCGTTTGACCCGATTGAAAATCCGTCAAAAATTTGGCAGAACTCTTCGGCTAGTATTACATTGGACGGAATTTCACACATCACATACACCTCCAAGCCGTCTACACCACGCTTGAGACCATGCTCAGCCATAATACGCAATACTTTTTTGCCCTCTTCTACTGTCCGACAAAATGGTACCATGATTTTCAAATTCTTTAGACCCATTTCTTTGCGTACTTTGACCAATGCTTTGCACTCCAGCTCAAAAGCAGCTAGATATTTTGGACTATAATATCTACTAGCCCCACGCCAGCCAATCATTGGATTTCTTTCTTCCGGCTCAAACTCAGTACCACCAATCAAACTAGCATATTCATTTGATTTAAAATCAGACAATCTAATAATTACATCTTTAGGATAAAAAGCGGCCGCAATTCTGGAAATTCCTTCGGCTAATTTGTCTATGAAAAATTGTGGTTTATTTTTGTAAGCTGCGGTCTGCTCTTCAATAACTCTCTTGGTCTTAGGGTCTTTGATTTTGGCAAAGTTGAGCAAAGCCAAAGGATGAATACGAATGTAATTGGAAATAATAAATTCTTCACGAGCCAAACCAACACCTTCATTGGGAATAAAACTTTGTGCCATGGCCATTTCTGGATTACCAATATTCATCATTATCTTGGTTTTGGATTTTTTGAAATTTTTCAAATTTGTTTTTTTGATTTCGTATTTTAGTAAACCGTTGTAAATGAATCCTTTTTCACCTTCAGCACAGGAGACCGTGACATTTTGTCCATTTTTCAATTTTTCTGTCCCGTCTTTGGTGCCGACTACGCAAGGAATACCCAACTCACGAGAAATAATAGCCGCGTGACATGTCCTGCCACCCGAATTGGTAATGATAGCGCTGGCTATTTTCATAATTGGCTCCCAATCTGGATCAGTCATCTCGGTGACTAGCACCTCACCTGGCTTGAACTTGTCAATATTTTTGGCGTCTTTGATAATATGGACCTTGCCCTGACCAATTTTGTTGCCCACCGATGCACCAATAGACAAAACCTTGCTGCGTTCTTTGATAATATATTCAATCAAAGTATTGGGGTCATCCTGACTGCGGACTGTCTCCGGTCTGGCTTGTACAATATAGAGTTTGCCAGTCTTACCATCTTTGGCCCATTCCATATCCATTGGTTTTTTGTAGTGCTCTTCAATTTGGACTGCCCATTTAGCCAGTTGCAATACCTCGCTGTCTTTGAGCACAAAAGTATTTTGCTCCTTTTTTGAGACAGGCATATTTTTGGTGTTGCTTTTGGCCTGGCTATCATAAATCAATTTTTTATCCTTGTGACCCAAAGTCTTGGAAATAATAGGTTTGAATCCCTTAAGTAGTGTTGGCTTGAATACATAGTATTCATCAGGGTTGACCATGCCTTGGACAATATATTCCCCTAATCCGTATATAGAATTGATAAGCACAGCATCTCTAAAACCAGATTCAGTATCAATAGAAAACATAACGCCAGATGAAGCCATATCAGAACGTACCATTTTTTGGATAGTGATCGAAAGCTTTACCTTAAAATGACTAAAGCCTTTGTCAGTACGATATGATACTGCCCTATCAGTAAACAAGCTGGCCATACATCTTTTGCAAGCATCCAAAATCTCTTCAGCTCCTTCTACATTGAGATAAGTGTCCTGTTGACCGGCAAAAGAAGCGTCCGGCAAATCCTCAGCTGTGGCTGAAGAACGTACCGCCACATCAACATTGGTAGTTTTGAATTCTTTGGAAAGCTTGTGGTAATTATTTACAATATCCTCTTTCAAATCCTCAGGAAATTCCGCCTTGAGTATTGCCTGCCTGACTTTATGGGCATGCTCCTGTAAATTTTTGATATTGTGAGTATTGAGAGTCTTGAGAATTTGTCTAATCTCTTTTTTTACACCGGTTGTAGTAATAAAATAATCATAGGCTTCAGCGGTCACTGCAAAACCATTTGGTATTGGCACGCCTTTTCTGGTCAGTTTGGAATACATTTCACCTAGTGATGCATTTTTGCCGCCCACGCTTGGCACGTCTTTGATACCAATTTCTTTAAACCACAAAATGTATTTATTTTTCTTTGCCATAATATTTTCTTTTAGAAAAATTAAGTCAAGCAGAAACGCTAGACTTAATTTACTTATTTTTTAACTAAGTTCAAAAACTACAAATTAATCTTTTTTGCATATTTGCCCAATACTGGCAGCTCCCAATATCTACCATCTAAACAGGCTTTGATACCCAAAACTGCTAAAATGACAGATATGATCATAACAAAAGGCATTAAAAAAGCGATTATCATACCGACTATTTCAAAAGCAAAAAGCATCACTCCTTGTTTGGCATGAAATTGGGCAAACTTTGATTTTTTGGCCAAAAACAAGGGTACAAAGCAAAGTATGCCTATATAGCCAATGGCAGCGGTAATTTGATTTTTTTCAACATCGTTTTTTTCTGGTGTTGGTGTTGACATAGTTATTTTATTTTAATTTTTAATAGATTTATTTTTTGTGACTTTGATAAACAAAGCTCCTAATAGAGCAATCAAAATTATCATCCAAAGTGGCTCGACCAAAAGATTGAGCCAGGCCCAAGCTGATTTGATATATACTATCTTGATAACTCCCAAAATGATAATGGCGGCTAAAAAAGAAAAGATGGTGGTTATAAACATCTTATCAGTTGACAAAAGCCATCTAAGGCGGGCTAAAGACAACCAAACAAGTAAGATCACCAAACGCCAAGCCCAGGTCATCCAAAATATGAATTGTTCAGACCAATACATCTTGAGACCAATATCGCGCAAAGCAATCTCAGTCACAACAATAAAAACCAAAAGTACAATAGAGACCAGTATCCAAGAAAATCCAGCCTCTGACTTTGGCTTGAGTTTGATGACTTCCCGACGCAACTCCTCTTCTAGCTCATGTGTGCCAAAATCAGCCAACCACACCTCAGTGGTTTCATCGGTCTCTACCCCAGTATCTGGATCAATACTATGTTGTGACCTCTTAAATATCATATGTCTATATTATAACAAAAAATGAGCTAAATTAAAAACCCACCCATAAAAAACAACCTCCGAGGTTAATTTAACCTCGGAGGTTGTTTGGGCTAAAAAATATTATTCAGTATCAATTTGATTTAAATCATTATTGGTAATACCCAGACTCAAGAACCTCATAATCTGATAAGCTGCCTCACCATCTCTCATATAATACCTTTTACCGTCATCAGGATTTATATACCAAGCTTCACCACGAGACTGCACTTGTAACACTATCTGGCCTTTCAGCCTATTTACCAAACCGCTATCATTGGACATGTTGCCCAAACCAAGCGGGTTATAATTACCATTCACCTCAACTCCGTCTTTATATCCATCATTATCAGAGTCATCATTATTTGGATCTGTACCCAGCCCTTCTTCCAATTTATTACACAGGCCATCATTATCATTATCTACACACTCAAATCTGTCTTCTATACCCACTGGGATTTTAGCTAAATCTACATTGCTGATTCCCAAACCAAGATTTCTCATCATACCGTAGGCAGCGCTTCCGTCTTTCATATACATTCGTTTGCCATTGTCCGGTCTTACATACCAAGCTTCGCCATGATTTTCTACCTGCAGTAAAATTTTTCCTTTTAATCTGTTGCTCAATTCCAAATCTATTTCCGGTAAAGGAACTAATTCTTCAACTGGTGTATCGAGCTCTTCTATTGGCGTAAGAGGTGGACTAGGGTTGAATTCTTGAAGTAATGTTATTTTTATTATTGCTCTGGATAAAGCGGGATTATCCTCATTTATATCCAAATTCAAAACTTGTACTCTGGTCTGATCCTCTGGATCATAAAAACCAGTGCTCCCAGTATGAAGATCTGGCGTGTCTTCTTTGAGTACAGCTGAATTCCAGCTAAAATCTTCTCCTACTGGACTAGCATCTATCAAAATAGAGTCTGTATATTGTCCTGGATTATTGGTGTGAATGAGTATGCCATTTAAATCAGGCGCGGCGCCTAAATTAGCATCAAACCCAATAGGCTGACGAAATTCTAAATACCAAAATTTACCATTGTTTCTTTTGATTTTGATGGCCTTAAGCCCAGGATCGCTAGATTCAAAAGGTGTTAATTCATAAGTGCCATTAGAGACTATGCTATTAGAATCAACTTCTAATAATTGATGTTGGCTATCAAAAAAACCAATAGTATCTTTTTGTACGGCACTAAATTGCCCTGGCCTTGATAGAGGGACACTCATTATGTTGCTCAAATCTTGGACTGTATAAATTTCACATCCGCTAGCACTATAAGGTATGTCATTACATTTATACATACCCGCATGTTGAGAGCCAAAGCCGTGCCCTAATTCATGGCCAATACCATAAGGCCAAGGAATAGTATTGTCTGCTACCCAGCCTAAGGTCATAGTATGATTGCCGTCTGGAGTGGCAAAGGTTCTGGTACCAATATAGCTAGCGCCACGCCCACAATCGCCGTTTGGCATCACAATCATCAAATGATCATAAGCTAAAAAATCAACAGCACTATTTCCTTCTTCAGTTTCAAGAGCCTGAGTTGCGGCCAAAGAAATAGCTGTCAGATCACAATTATAATTCATCGCCAATTCATACCATTTATTTTGATAGTTGGCTGAAGGAAAAACATCACCTGACAAATGAATTTGCCCGTAGGAATTCTCATTATAAAAATTAGCTATGCTATTATTAGCATTAAAAGTAATATTAACCACATCATCTCGATTGTTTTTCAAACCATCAGTATCTTGAAAGTTTACCAATATGAGTAATATTTTGTGTTCTGTAGTAGTAGCATTAACCGAAAAATTACCAACAAGAAACAACAAAAACAAAAACAGGAAAAGAATAATTTTTTTCATAATTTTATTTCTAATATATCTATACTATAACAAAAAATCAGATAAAATAAAAACCCTCTCTGAATATTTTTCAAAAAGGGAATTATTTTTGTTTATTCGGTAGATATTTGTTCTAAATCCTTATTAGTAATACCTAAAGACAAATATCTCATAATTTGATAAGCTGCCTCACCATCGGTCATATAATAACGCCTGCCATCATCTGGATTTATATACCAAGCCTCCCCTCGAGACTGCACTTGTAACACAATTTTACCTTTTACATTATTAACTAAACTATTATCATAAACTGATTTACCTACACCCAAAGGATTGTAAGCGCTCTTTACTTCTGCACCATCATCAAAACCATCATCATCAGAATCATTATCATTGGGATCTGTACCAATGCTTTCCTCTAATTTATTACACAGGCCATCATTGTCATCATCTGTACACTCAAACCTATCTTCTATACCTACTGGAATTTTAGCTAAATCTGCGTTACTTATTCCTAGTCCAAGATCTCTCATCATACCATAGGCCGTATCGCCATCTTTCATATAAATTCTATTACCGTTATCTGGACGAACATACCAAGCTTCGCCATAATTTTCTACCTGCAGTAAAATTTTTCCTTTTAATCTATTAGTAAGCTGCAAATTTTTCTGACGCTTGTTTTGATTCTCAATATCGGAATCATCATCTGATTCGATACAAGCCCCTAGTGTATCACCGTGAGTCTGGTGGGCAGGCCAAGCTGACTCAGCAATTTCTAAAGTATTACTACTGCCATTCCCCGTCAGATGACAGATGATTATTTTTTTGACATCTATGTCGCTATCATCGGAATCATCTTCGCTGTCATCAGAAACCACTGCTATTGTTTTCGTAAGTTCATTATTGCTTTCACTTATTTCATCTTTCCTATTCATTGGGTCAACCTTGAAATATAATGACTTTTCGCCAGTAGATGTAAAATGCCCTGTAAAAATATATTCAAAATCATGAATTATTGTAAATGGCTCACCCGCATCTAGCATCATATCATCAACTACAAAATCTTCAAAATTATGATCATATTGATTCAATGAATCCGTAGTCACTGTCCCGCCCGTCTCATCCACCGCACCTGTGACAGTTATGGTTGTATTAGCGCCTGCCTGTGGACTGGACGGAGAAACACTAATATTTTCTATAATCATATCTACACAATTTTCATGATAATGTCCCTCTGGACGTGGAATAATAGGTTGGCACTCATTTATAGGAGATACATAATCATCATAGCTGGTCACTTCAAAAGTAACATTCTTGGTGTTGTTTTCCTCATTTGATTCCTCTATATCGTCATCAGCATCAATTATAGCCGTCGCCTCATAAGTGCCTGCGTCTAATTTTATAGCATTGCTACATGTAGCATAACCAGGGACTACTGTAGCATAACTAGTCCGACAAACTATATCACCTATGTGTATTTCGATAGTATTATTATAATTTAGAAGATTATTACCCTCATTATCTACATAAACAGTAAAAGCTAGCACTGTGTCTGCAAATCTATTACTATAATCTGGTGTGCTAAAGCCACCACTATTACCAATTTTAAAATCAGTAATTACCAAATCAGGTTTGTCACGATAAATAGTAAATGGCGCATCGCTTTGATCTTGAGGATTTCCATTTTCTCCAGCAGGATAACCGATTATTTTTACTAAAAAATTATCCTCGCCCTGCATAGTTTGATTATCTAAAATAGTATATTGATAAGCACCCTGAGTATCACTAGGATTGACACTAACTGAAACACCCTGCTGCATTACAGTACCTTCAATATTAGTTATGTATATAAATACGCTATTAATATCTGACTGATCCCATCTAAATTCATAAGTCTCCCCACTTTTGAGACTTTCTCCACCATTGGGATATACTAGTTCCAGAGAGGCCGCTTTAGCAGTATCAGCTAGTCCTAAAAGCAACAATGACCCAAAAAGAAATAATAATTTTTTCATAATTTTAATTTAAATAATAACTAAATAATAACTATAAGTATAGTAACATTTTTTCTATAAAAAAGCACCTCAGACGACTGAGGTGCTAAAATGTGTTACATCATACCCATACCACCCATACCTGGATTCATACCATGGTTGTGATCTTCTTCTTTTTTTGGAATATCAGTGATGACTGCCTCAGTAGTCAAAAACATACCAGCGGCTGAAGCAGCATTTTGTAGAGCACTTCTGGCAACTTTTGTTGGATCAACAATGCCAGCCTGAATTAAGTCTTCAAATTTATCATCTTTGGCATTGTAGCCAAAACTATCTTTATTTTTCAAAACTTCCGCCACAATCACACTGCCATCCTTTCCGGCATTTTCGGCAATCTGCTCTAGTGGAGTCAATAAAGCTTTTTTCAAAATATTGGCGCCTAGTTCTTCTTCGTCCTCTAAGCCCAAATCTTCTATGGCTTGTAGTGATCTCAAATAAGCCACTCCACCACCTACTACAATACCCTCTTCTACTGCGGCCTTGGTAGCAGCTAAGGCATCTTCAATCCTGTCTTTTTTTTCTTTCATTTCGGTTTCAGTGGCAGCACCGACTTTGATGACAGCTACTCCACCGGTTAATTTAGCTAATCTTTCCTGGAGTTTTTCTTTATCAAAATCAGAATCAGCTTTTTTGATGGCATTTTCAATCTGAGCCACTCTTTCTTTTACTATTGATTCATCACCTTTGCCGTCTACAATAGTAGTATTATCTTTGGTAGCAACTACTTTGCGAGCCGATCCTAGCATATCAACAGTGGCGGCAGACAACTTTAAGCCAACTTCTTCAGATATTACTTTGGCTCCGATTAAAGCAGCAATGTCATAAAGCATTTCTTTTTTTCTGTCACCAAAACCTGGTGCTTTGACGGCCAATGTATTAAATACTCCTCTTATTTTATTTAAAACCAAGGTAGTGAGTGCTTCACCCTCTACATCTTCGGCAATAATTACCAAATCTTTTTTTCCGCTTTGAGCTAAAGACTCTAAAAGAGGTAAAATTTCTTGCAAGGATGAAATCTTTTGATCAGTCACTAAAATGCTGATATCATCATAGACTGCCTGCATTTTTTCGGTATCAGTGACCATATATGGTGACACATAACCCTTATCAAATTGCATACCTTCTACTACTTCTTTTTCAATGCCAAAGCTTTGTGATTCCTCTACGGTGATGACTCCATTTTTCCCTACTGACTCCATGGCCTCGGCAATAATTTTTCCGATTTCTTTGTCATTGGCAGAAATGGAAGCTACTTGCTCAATTTCTCCCTGGTCAGATACTTTCTTACTCATCTTTTTCAAATTTTCTACTACAGCAACAGTTGCTTTATCAATACCGCGCTTTAGAGCCAAAGGATCAGAGCCGGCCGTGACATTTTTCAAGCCTTCAGAAATTATATTTTGGGCTAAGACAGTGGCTGTAGTAGTACCATCACCGGCCACATCATTGGTCTTGGCAGCTACTTCTTTGACAATCTCCACGCCAACATTTTCAAATTTGTCTTCTACTTCTACTTCTTTGGCAACTGTCACACCGTCTTTGGTAATGGTTGGGGAGCCGTAGCCACGATCAAGCACTACATTTCTACCCTTTGGTCCCAAAGTGACCTTGACTGAGTCGGCCAAAATATCCACGCCTTTTTTCATCTTGGCACGAGCTTCTTCATTAAAAATAATTTGTTTAGCCATATTTATATTCCTTTCTTATCTTAAAATTATACTTTATCTTGTCTGTCATACTGAACTTATTTCAGCATCTCCGATAGATCCCGAATCAAGTTCGGGATAACAAGGGAAAAATTATTCTATGACCGCTAAGAGGTCATCATGATTCAAAATTTTGTACTCTTGTCCGTCAATTTTTATTTCTGAACCGCCATATTCAGAGAAAACAACTTTTTGCCCAACTTTTACATTTAGTTTGACAATTTTTTCGCCATTACCAACAGCAATAATTTCTCCTTCCATACGGGATTCTCGGTTGGCAGTATCAGGCAAAATAATACCTGACTTCGTAGTTTCTTCTTTAGGTAGGGCTTTGACAATTACCCTGTCTCCAAGTGGTTTTAGATTCATATGTTTCTCCTTTATTTACTTATAATTTATTAAATAAATTAGCACTCTATATTATAGAGTGCTAATCCTCTTTTGTCAACCCAGCCTTTCGCAAAAAGCTGATTAAACTACTTATTATGTTTATACAAATTGGCTAGCCCCAAAGCTACTAGCAGCCAACCAGTCCAGGCAGTCCACAAGTAGTGATCAAACATGCCAATTATTATCAATCCTAGTACTAAACTAGTTGATAAAACATCTACTTTATTGGCGGATTTTATAATTCTTCGCAAAATATTAAACAATAAAAATATTCCTATAATACCCACCTCGGCTAACATCAAAATAAATATATTATGAATCGGCTGGACATTGTATGTAGACAATCCTTCATGATTATTTAAGGTATATAATGTATTTATACCCAATCCCTGACCAAAAAATCCATTTTTGTAGTTGTCCCAGCCAAGTTGATCCAAAGTATCAATCCGATCATTAATTGATTTCTCTTCCAGCTGAGTCTGAGCCTCTATTCTGGCCGGCCAGGCGTCGGGCACTATCATATTGAAAGACAAAAACACAGCTACAAAAATCACCGCATATTTGGCAATCACAGTTACTATCAACCAATTTTTTTTGAAAATATTTATCAAAAACAAACTAAAGAAACTCAGGATAAGAGCTAAAATAGCACTCCTAGAAAAACTGGCAAATAAACCATAAGTAGCAATGACCACAGATATTACAACAAAAATTAACTCCCAAAAACTTTTTTTCTTGGAGATATTAAGCCAGCCTTTTTTTTCATTCCTTTTGTATAAATCAATCCAAAGATAAATAGCCAAAAATATTACCACAAATAAAAATCCTCCCAGCATATTGGGATGTGGCAGTGAGCCATAAGCCCGTAGTAACCTACCCACTCCAGTATCCACCACCGAATTGCCTAGGACTTCTGGCAAATGTTCAGACATCCCCAACCACTTGTTGGCAGTCACTTTTTGAGTCAAAAGCTGATAAAAAGCCAAAAAAGACTGGATTAATCCTGAAAGCAACAATATCCTATAGGCAAAAAGTTTTGGTAAAAATTTTACTAAATACGCAAATAAGGCTGCTGAATATATCAGAAATAAATAATAAAAAGAAACCGAAACTGCTGGCGAGAAAAAACAAACTATAATGGAATAAGCAAAAACGAAATAAAAAAACTTTGACCGAGAAAGCCTCATCTCTTTTTTATTGGCTAAGGCAAAAAACACAGCGGCCAAAAATAAAAACAATACATTTAGATACAGACTCAATCTTCCATATTGCCAGACTGCCTCTCCCAGCGGCCAATCATAAAATATCCATCTAGTTTGCCAAGGAATCAAAAAAATAAAAATGGCCAAAAAAATCTTAAACAGTTTATGGTTTGTCTTTTTCATTATTTTTTAATAAATTATGAACTCTCTGTTTCCACTTTTTATAAAAAAGTTCTCGATTATCGTTGGGATAAAATTTTAACATACCCTCATTTACTACAATTTTGGTATCTATATTGATCAGTGACTTAAGATTACGATCAATAATCCTAAGCTGCAATGTTCTAATAAAAGCATAAATTGCTCTTTTGAAAAATGGCGGTCGCAAAATGCCATAAAAAATCTTGGCTACTACTTTTGAATACTTTCTTTCTTTGACAGTCTTGGAAAATTGATTTTTATAAGCATTGGGCAGATAATTTTTGTACCACTGATTGGCCTCCAAAAATTTTTCATACAAACCGTCCGGATTGTAAATTGGCATAAGTTGTGATACCCAATATGGATAATAAATATCCTCACTGTTTATCATAGTAGACTCAATATTTAAATGATCTTCATCTACAAAAAAACTCAGACAAAATGCATCGCGTTTGTTTTCATCTTTTGGTCTCATCCTAAAAATTGATACAAATAAAACAGTAAAAAATCTAGCTAGCCAAATTGTCTTTCTCTTGGCAATGATAAAAAGATCAATATCACTATCTTCGCTGGCATTGCTATAAGCCAAAGAATTACAGACCGCTATCATCCTGACAAAAGGAATAAAACGATAAATCTTGGCGATGTTTATGGCTCTACGAAATTTTCTCTCCGCTAGATTATTGTTTTGCTTGCGCCTGAGATAAATACTGTCTCTACCAACCAAACTATAGAAGCCCTCTTTTCTGATAATCTCCTGTTGCAGGGTTTGGCTTGTCTCCAAGGCTTTTTTAACATCAGATATAGAATATTTTTTATTTGGCATATATAGCCATTTCCAAATTTCTGTCAAAGTAAGTGGATAATAAAATATATCAAAAAAAGCTAATGTTTTCAAAATAGATTTTTCCAAATCAGTCATCCCCTTAAAAATTACTATAAAATACTTAAATAAAACTACATTTTATAATCCCGCTCGGGACTTATATCTTAATATTACTTAAAATACTATTTTTTTTCAAGAAATTTTAAAACCCCGCCTAAGCGGAGTTTTATTTATTTTTTCAAAAGCTTAGCTAAATACTGCCCAGTGAAACTGTTTTTGACTTTGGCCACCTGAAGCGGTGTACCCTCGGCAACTATTTGACCACCTTTATCACCACCCTCTGGTCCAAGATCTATTATCCAATCAGAACTTTTTATGACATCCAGATTATGCTCAATGACAAGTACTGTATTACCTTTATCCACCAAACGATGCAACACTTCTAAGAGTCTCTTGATATCATCAAAGTGAAGACCAGTGGTCGGCTCATCCAAAATATATAATGTTTTACCCGATGAACGACGTGATAACTCAGTGGCCAACTTTATACGCTGAGCCTCACCACCTGAAAGGGTAGTAGCCGGCTGACCAAGCTTGATATAACCTAATCCAACATCTACCAAGGTCTTTAGCTTATTAAAAATATTTGGCACATCTCGGAAAAAAATCATAGCCTCCTCAACAGTCATTTGTAATACTTCGGAAATGTCTTTACCTTTGTAATGAATCTCCAGCGCTTCATCATTATATCTTTTCCCATGGCATTCTTTGCACTCAACATAAACATTTGGCAAAAAATTCATTTCTATTTTTATAACCCCATCGCCCTGACAATTTTCACATCTGCCACCTCTGACATTAAAACTGAAACGCCCAGCTTTGTAGCCTCTGATTTGTGCTTCTTGTAACTCGGCAAACAAATCTCTGATATAAGTAAAAGCACCTGTATAAGTAGCTGGATTGGAACGTGGTGTACGACCAATCGGGGACTGATCTATATCTATTACTTTATCAATATTTTCCAAGCCCTTGATTTCTTTATGCTCACCCGGATTATCCTTGGAACGATAAAAATGCTTAGTTAGGGCTTTGGCCAAAATTTCGGTCATAAGTGTTGACTTACCTGATCCAGATACTCCAGTGATAGATATAAATTTACCCAAAGGAAAATTGACATCCAAATCTTTTAGATTAAAAGCTTTGGCTCCAATAATGGCCAAATTTTTACCGTTTCCTTTTCTATATTTTTTGGGAATAGGAATACTTTTTTTGCCGGACATATATTGACCGGTCAAAGACTTGGGATTTTTCTTTATGGCCTGAGGAGTGCCTTCAGCTACTATTTCACCGCCGTGCTTACCAGCACCTGGCCCAATATCTATGACATGATCAGCGGCCAATATTGTCTCTTCGTCGTGCTCAACTACTATAACTGAATTACCAAGATCTCTTAGGTCTTTCAGCGTCTTGATGAGTTTGGCATTGTCTGTCTGGTGCAGACCGATTGAAGGCTCATCCAAAATATATAAAACACCCGTCAAAGAAGAACCAATCTGAGTAGCCAGTCTAATACGCTGAGCCTCACCACCTGAAAGGGTAGAGGCATTTCTGTCCAGTGTCAGATAATTTAGACCAACATTTTCCAAAAATACCAAACGTATCTGGATTTCTTTTAATATCTGGTGGGCAATTAAATTTTCATTTTTTGATAATTCTTTGGGTAAATCGGCAAAGAATACTTTGAGATCATCTATATTTTGATCAGAAATATTGGCAATATTACTACCGACTATCTTGATATTTAGAGACTCGGGCTTGAGTCTTTTGCCCAGGCAGGCTTCACAAATCTCAACACGCATATAACGCTCTATCTCACTTCTTATATAATCCGAGTCGGTCTCACGATAACGTCTTTCCAGATTTGGCATTACTCCTTCAAAGGTATCATTATGATTATTATTAAAGCGGCTATTTTCCAAATCAACCTGATACTTTTCAGCTCCAGTTCCATATAAAATAATATCCAATTGTTTTTTGGTGAGTTTGGCTACCGGCGTACGCGTAGAAAATTTATGTTTTTTTGCTACTGCCTCTAATATAGCGCTATACCAATTTTGATTGGCGGCAGTTCTTGACCATGGCCTGATAGCCCCTTCAGCTAGTGCTAATTTTTTGTTTGGTATGACAAGCTCTGAATCAACGGTTAGCTTGGTACCCAAACCAGTACACTTAGTGCAGGCGCCGTGTGGACTGTTAAAAGAAAAATTTCTAGGCTCAATAGAAGAAAAAACTACTTCGGGATGCTCTAGACAAGTATAAAATTCACTAAAGACAAAATTTTCTCCTTCCTTTGGCATATATATAATTACAAAACCATTTCCGAAATCAAGTGCAGTATCTACTACCTGCTTTAACCTGTCTTTGGTTTTTTTCATACCATCAAGACGTAAGTGATCAACCACCAAATCTATATTGTGCTTCTTAGTTTTATCAAAAACCATTTTATCAGCCTCTTCTATACTCAAAAATTCTCCATCTAATCTAATTTTCTTGTAGCCAGAAGCTTTGAATCTTTTCAAAGACTGCTGATGGTCACCTTTTTTTTCTTTGACTATAGGCGATAAGATCATAAATTCAGCTTCTTTAGGTAGTTGCCAAATTTTTTCTACAATTTGTTTTTGGCTCATCTTGATAAGAGACTTGCCACACTTGTGACAATGAGGAGTTCCTATTTTAGCAAAAAGTAAACGAAGATAATCATAAATTTCGGTCACTGTGCCGACTGTTGATCGAGGATTCCTAGAAGAAGATCTCTGATCAATTGATATAGCCGGACTCAAACCATCAATTTGCTCCACGTCCGGTTTGTCCATCAAATCTAAAAACTGCCTGGCATAAGCAGACAGTGACTCCACATATCGACGCTGACCTTCAGCATAGATAGTATCAAAGGCTAAAGATGATTTTCCACTACCCGAGAGGCCAGTAATCACCACAAATTTGTTGCGGGGGATTTTGACATCCACATTTTTTAGGTTGTGCACCTTAGCGCCTTTGATTGTTATAAACTGTGGCATGAAATTTTTTTTACAAAAATTTTAAAACAATATTCCCGACCATGGTATCATGAATCTATAGCTAAGTCAAGAATCAGAGACAAGCTTACTCAAGCTCTAATTTGACTATAGTTGACAAAAAAAGGCTTATCTGTTAGTATGGAGTAGTTATAATAACTTCAACAGATGAAAAATATCCTTTATATTGTTCAGATTGTGATTTCTATCCTTTTAATAGCTACTATACTTATGCAGCAAAAAGGATCAGGTTTGGGTGCTGCCTTTGGCAGTGAATCTTCTATTTATCGCACCAAAAGAGGTGCTGAAAAGTTTATTTTTAGATTGACCATTATTTTGGCAGCTTTATTTTTGCTGACATCTTTGGCCAATCTATTCATATCATAAACTAACCAAACTTTTTACGTAAAAATTAAAAATTCACTCCATTAAATGAATTTAATTTATTTGGGGTATTTAAAATAATATTATATAATAAATTATATCTATAATTTATTTATTACTAATCTAAATATTAAATTTGAAATTAAGCCGTTGCTTGATTTTATTTAACGAGGTAAAGATATAGGAGTCTTCTCTAAAATAAAAAAAAGTTTGTTTTCGCTCGGAGAAAGAAGTGGATCTTCTCTTGGGTCTTTATTTTCTTTTTTTAAAAAAACTAAAGAAAAACTAGCTCCATCAGAAAAGGATGATGTAAACCAGCAATTGATAACACAGCTAAACAAAAAGAAAATACCCAGCTGGTCACAGCTAAAACAATTACCAAAATTTTTGAACAAACCGGAAAAACTCCAGTTTATAATAGCCTTTTTAATACTAATACTATCAAGCTTTACTATAGCTTGGCGATATTACATAAAAAATTCTGTACCAGTACCAGCGCATGGCGGCAGTTATAGCGAAGGCCTGGTAGGCGCCCCCAGCCTGGTCAATCCAATACTGGCTACTACTGATGCTGACCGTGATTTGGTAAAATTACTTTTTGCCGGACTAATGAAATATGATGAAAATGGCGAATTGATCCCTGACCTAGCTAGTGGATATACTATTGATGCCGAACAAACTACTTATATCTTTGAATTAAAAGAAGGCCTCAAATGGCATGACGGAGATCCTGTCACAGTCGATGACATACTCTTTACAATAAATAGTATAAAAAATCCCGAATACAAAAGTCCTTTTAGGAGTAGTTTTATCGGCGTACAAATACAAGCCATAAATGACCGCACTGTTCAATTTAAATTGGAAAAACCTTTTTCTCCATTCCTTTCAATTTTGACAATTGGCATTATACCAGAACACTTATGGTATTCTATCCCCGCTTTTGGAGCAAATCTGGCTGACTTAAATATAAGACCAGTCGGCGCTGGTCCTTATATGTTTAAAACATTGACCAGAGATTCCAGTGGCAACATTAGAAGCTATACCCTAAAATCATACGAAGACTATCACTTGAGTAAAGCTTATATAAATGAAATAAATTTTAAATTTTATCCAGACTTTTTTACCGGAGTTACTGCTTTACAAAATAAAAATATTGACGGCTTAAATTATTTGCCCAAAGAATACAAAAATGAGATAAAATCCGGCCGAATAGTATTTCACGATTTCCAATTTCCACAGTACACTGCTGTGTTTTTCAACCCCCAAAAAAATGAGCTATTATCAAACAATGATTTTAGACACGCTTTGGCTCTGGGCGTAGACAAACAAAGAATATTGGAAGAAGTCTTGTCTGGTGATGGCCAGCTCATAAATTCTCCTATACTACCAGGCCAAATTGGCTATGATAGTGAGCTACAAACCGAAATCTTCAATATCGATAAAGCCAAAGAAATATTGGATGAGCTAGGCTGGGTAATGCCAGAAAGTGGTCAGTTTAGAATAAAAAAAGATAAAGATGATGAAGAAGCCGCAGTAAAAGAGCTAAGTATTCAGCTAACTACTATCGATCAATCAGACAATGTCAAAATATTGTCTATCATCCAAGAAAATTGGCAATCTATTGGGGTCAAAACCGAATTAAATATAGTCCCCAAAGATAAAATAAAAAAAGATATTATTGATTCACGTAATTATCAGGCTCTACTATTCGGAGAAATTATAAACATAAATTCTGGTCCTTATCCTTTTTGGCATTCATCCCAAAATCAAAATCCTGGCTTGAATCTAAGTGTCTTAGCCAATAAAGATGTTGATGACTATTTGGATGTTATCAAAAATTCCAAAACCAATGAAGAAAAGTTGGAGCCACTTAAAAAATTTCAAGAAAAACTTTTGGAACTAAATTTTGCTATATTTTTATACAACCCTACTTATACTTATCCGACAACCAACAAGCTAAGAGGACCCGAAAGCGTCCACTTTATAAACTTGCCGGCTGATCGTTTTAACAACATTAACTCTTGGTACGTAAAAACTAAACGCGTACTAAATTCTAATAATTAATTAACAAATTAACAAAAAACTGTTATGAAAGAAATGAAAGATTCAACTGATAGCCTACTGTCAGATAGTTCTGCCAATAGAAAAAAATCTAATCGCAGAAATACTGCTAGAAAAAATTATCAGAACAGAAACAAGAAAACAACCACAAAAAACAATTCAAAGTTGGTTGCCAACCCGAGCGCATCGGGAACCCATACACCAGGAAAGAATACTGCCCAAAAAAGCAGCCACAAAAAATATCACCCAAAGACCCAAAAAGCTAGCCCAATGCATTCTGTTGGCAACAAGCTAAGGATAATACCTATTGGCGGTTGTGAAGAAGTCGGACGAAACATGACTGTCTTTGAATATGGCAGCGACATTGTAATAGTTGATATGGGATTGCAATGGCCTGAAGAAGATATGCCAGGTATTGATTATATTATCCCTAATGTAGAATATCTAAAAGGCAAAGAAAAAAATATCCGCGCAGTCATTATTACTCATGGTCACTATGACCACATTGGAGCTATACCTCATTTGATACCCAAATTGGGCAACCCAACTATCTATGCCACTCCTCTAACTCTAGGCATAATTGCCAAAAGACAGGAAGACTATAGGGGCAATCCACCGCTCAAGTTAAAATCTATTGATACTAACAGCAAACTGGTTTTGGGAAAATTCAAAGCTTCATTTTTTGGAGTCAGTCACAACATCCCAGGGTCAGTAGGTGTAGTTTTGGAAACTCCAATTGGCAAGGTGCTACACACCGGAGATTTTAAAATTGATGCCAAGGCATCAGGAGATGCTCCGACTGAAATCGCCAAAATAAAAGCTTTGGGACGTCAAAATGTCCTAGCCCTAATGGCAGACTCAACTAATGCCCCAGAAGTTGGCCGTCAGCTGACTGAAGGAGATATCCAGACAAACATTGATGAGATACTAAAACAAGCCAAAGGACGTATCATAGTTGGTACCTTTGCCTCACTTCTCGGACGTATCCAACAAATCCTCTGGGCTGCAGAAAAAATAAATAAAAAAGTAGTCATAGAAGGATTTTCTATGAAAAGAAACGTAGAGCTGGCCCAACAACTGGGCTATATGAAAGTCAAAAAAGGCACCATCATCCAACTCAAGGACATGAAAGACTATCCGGATAATAACATTATTATTATGTGTACTGGCGCTCAGGGTGAAGACAATGCTGTGCTTATGCGTATTGCTACCGGTGAGCACAAAAAACTCCATGTAGAACAAGGTGACACTATTGTCTTTTCATCGTCTGTTATACCTGGCAACGAAAGGTCTGTCCAAAGATTAAAAGATAGTCTATACAGAAAAGGAGCCGAGGTCATCCACTATAAAATGATGGATGTCCATGCCGGTGGTCATGCCAAACAAGAAGATTTGTTTGATATGATAAAGATGGTCCAACCAATGTACCATATCCCTGTCTATGGAAATCACTCTTTCTTAAAAATCCATGCTAAGATTGCCCAGAGAGCCGGCATTCCTCTAAATAGAATATTTGTACCCGACAATGGGCAAGTCATAGAATTTGACAGCCAAAGAAATGGTAAGCTACTCAAAGAAAAAGTACCGTCTGAATATGTGTTTGTAGACGGTCTGGGAGTTGGTGATGTATCACACATTGTACTACGCGACCGTCAAATGATGGCAGCCGATGGTATGGTAGTAGTGATTGCCACAGTTTCAAGCAAAACTGGCAAGCTAGTTCACTCGCCTGATATAATATCGCGTGGTTTTATCTATATGAGGGAAAACAAAGAAATGATAGAGGCCATCCGAACTAAAATAAAAAACATCATAAATGAACACAACAAAACCAACGGCAAGATAAATGATGTCTACGTCAAAGAAGCTCTGAGAAACGAGTTGGGACAATTTATTTTTCAAAAGACAAAACGTCGTCCGATGGTCTTACCAGTTATCATAGAAGTCTAAACAAATTTAAACTTAAAAACACCCGTCGGGTTGGAGACCGGACGGGTGTTTTATTATTATAATTGACAAAAAAAATATAATAAGCTATATTAGCCTGTTTTGAGATTGGATAAGTCGTAGACCTGTCAGACCATCCCTAAACTGGAGGAATACAATGAAGTTCTTGATTCTCACTACCCTGATCTTTCTGTCCATTTCCATGCCTACCCTGGCTGGAGACTCGGTCGGCATCGAGATGCACGCGGATTCGCCAGTCATCATCTTCGCCGACAAGTATGTCAGTGACCACTCCATGATCCACCTCTGGGCCGTGCCTGGCGTCCAGACCAACTTGCTCTTCCGTATGGGGTCAAACCCCTACAAGATCCTCAAGAAATGTGAATTTGGCCTGGGACCGAGCTTTGCTATCGTCGATGACCACGAAGTCTGGGCTTACTATGACCTAGAACTGGACACTAAAATCCAACTGGGTCAACTCACTTGGATAGGCTATCGACTTGGACAACTTGCCCGCTACAACAGCCTGCAAGACAATTCGCTCCTGCGTGAGCAACTCTTCTGGGGAGATTTTCCTCTGGGAGTGATTGGCAACAACCTGTTCGCCGATAGTGCCAAACCCCGTTGGTTTTGGGGCGCGGTCTATAGTTTGGGCCGGACAGCATACTTCGGCACCAACAAGATCTTTATCACGGTCAACCTGGCCAATACTAACGAAGTTTGGGCCGCCTGGCTTCTCGAAATCTAGACGGCAACCAGACATCACGGCTCGGTGACGCAAGTCACCGAGCCGCTTATTTTTATCCAAAAACTATATTTGCCTTTAGGCTATATTTAAGATAAAATATAATTAATAGCGTAAAAATCTCATATTAATAAAAACTAGCCGCTGAAACATATTCAGCCTGACAAACAATTATGAAAACATTATTTTCCGGCATCCAGCCAACTGGCAATCTGCACTTGGGCAATTATCTAGGAGCTATCAAAAATTGGGTAGAGTTACAAAAAAAATATAACTGTATTTTTTCAATTGTTGACTTGCATGCTTTGAGTTCCAATATCACAGCCCAAGAAATACGAAAAAACATTTTTGATTTGGCAGTAGATCTAATTGCTCTGGGCATTGACCCAAAAAAATCAATTTTATTTCAGCAGTCCAAAGTAGCTGAGCACACTGAACTGGCTTGGATATTTAATTGTATTACGCCTGTATCTGAACTGGAAAGAATGACTCAATTCAAAGACAAAGCCAAAGAGCAGTCTAGTAATATTAATGCCGGGTTATTTGATTATCCAGTCTTACAAGCAGCTGATATATTACTTTACAAAGCCGAGGCTGTCCCGGTTGGCGAAGACCAGATACAGCATGTAGAATTGACACGCATCATTGCCAAAAAATTTAATAACCGCTTTGGCCAATATTTCCCCGAAGCCCAGGCAGTCCTTTCTCCCGCCAAAAGAGTTATGTCTTTAAATAATCCTGACAAAAAAATGAGCAAATCTCTAGGCGAAGCCAGTTATATTGCTATCAGAGATAGCCGAGACACAATAAGCAAAAAAATAAAAAAAGCAGTTAGCGACGAACAGGGCACAAAAAATCTACTAGAACTATATAGCTACTTTGGCGACAAGAAAAAACATACCCAAATGACCAAAGACTTTTCTGCTAGAAAACTTATGAACTCTCAGCTAAAAGATGAACTGACAATATCTGTCCTAAAATTCCTAGAGCCTATTCAGAAAAAAATATTAATATTAGAAAAAAATCCAGCCAAGGTAAACAAAATACTAGATGATGGAGCAAAGAGGGCTCAAAAAATCGCCAGCAAAAATATGTCGACCATCAGAAAATTAATTGGTATTAGATAATATAAAAATGACCTTCGAGGTTGGTTCAACCTCGAAGGTCATTTTTTATACAAAAAGAAAGCCCCGGGTGTCAAATGTTTGACACACGGGGCGAGTTGCACACTTCTACTTCAGCTCAAGGGAAAGAGATGAAAGTTGAAAGTGTTAGGAAATTACCTGGCGGGCGCGCACAATGCCACCGGCACCGTTAGGACTGAACCAGTCGATGATGTGGAGCCTGCCGCCGTCAGCATCCCACCTGACGCCCAGCACGCCGCCATCGCGGTCGTACGAACCAGCGCACATGGTGATGTTGCTGACATCCAGATGCTGACCAGTTTCCGACCAGTACTTGAGCTCGAGCACCAGACGCTCAAGCAGGGTAATGGCGTTGACGCCCTGCTGTTTCAGCTGGTTAGCCGAAAGGCTCTTGAGTTCCTCGTCGGCCTCCACCCGCTCGCGCAGACGAATCGCGTAGCTCTTATCCGACTGGCGGATGTTCTCGACGATGTCCTTGTCCAGGTTGTCCTCGTGGCTCCAGGCCGGGAACTGCTTGCGGATGGCCTCGAGCACATCGTTGAGCTTCAATCCCTTGGGGATGAAAATGACGCGGTCAAAGTCGCCGGGATTGAGAGCGATAGTGACTCCGTAGAAGTCCACCACGAGCCGGAAGTACTTGCGGTAGAACTCTTCCCACTCGCCACCGATATCGGTGATGGCGAAAGGATCCTGACGCTGAAGGAAAAGCTCCAGCTCACGCACGGTTATAACACCATGCCGTAGTTTGTGCATCAGGTCTGCCAGCAAACCAAGCACCTTGCCCGGTAAGCTACCGATCACTTGCTTCTTGCTCATGATCAGCTTCCTTTCATTGATGTTTTAGGTACTTACCCCGGCCTATTCCGAAGTAATAAATAATATTGCTACAGATTACAAATTTTGTCAATAATAAATATATACCAATATCAATTGGTTACTTAATATTAAATAAAGTTAAAGAGGGGTATTTTTTGTTATCTAAAAACCTCCCCTGTTAAGGGGAGGTGCCCAAAGGGCGGAGGGGTTAATTTACAGACTTAATGGCTTTTTTTAGCACTTTGGCTGATTTGATAAAACTAGCTTTTTCCTCTTTGGAAAGGTCTAGGGGCAACTGACCCATCACACCATGCCGGCCCAATATCACTGGTGTACTCAAACAAACATCTTTTACACCATAAACATTTTCTATCAAGTGAGACACGGGTAAGACCATACGCTTGTCATGTAAAATTGACATGATTATATTAGCGGCAGCCGAACCAATCCCGTAATAGGTAGATTGCTTACCGGCAATAATAGCATAAGCGGCATTTTTGGCTTTGGTAAATATATCCTCCTTGTCTTTTGTGCTAAGACGCTTATAAGTATCAAGGCTGATATTGCCAAGTCTGGCACTACTCCAAACTGGGAATTCACTATCACCATGCTCTCCCATGATATAAGCATGAATACTCTGAGTACTTATATTGAGTTTGTCACTTAAAAGATGCCTAAATCTAGCTGTATCAAGAGTAGTACCACTACCAATTATTTGATTTTTCTTGTTGGGAAACATTTTTATAGCCATATATGTCAAAACATCTACGGGATTGGTAATCATAAGTATCACGGCCTTTGGATTGGCCTTAAAAACCTGAGGAACTATGTCTCTTATTATTTTGGTATTTTTGCTAATCAAATCCAGACGAGTTTCACCTGGTTTTTGAGCAGCTCCACAGGTAATCACAACCACACCACTATCTTTGCAGTCACTATAGGTACCCACTTTGATATTTGTATTTCTAGTAAAAGGAGCGGCGTGCTGCAAATCCATTACCTGAGCTTTGGCCAATTTTTTGTTGACATCAACCAAAGCAATCTCCTCGGCAATATCTTGGACCACCAGACTATAAGCCGTAGTAGAGCCTACCATACCGGCTCCTATAATTGTCACTTTATTTTTCATATATTTTTATTTTAGCTTTTAATTTAATTTTATTGTCTGTGATTCTATCTTGCGACCCAAAAATTTTTCAGCGGCCTTATTAAATTTTTCACTACTATTGGTAGTCAAAAATATTCTTTTTGGATCTTTGCTTGTCTTGGCATATTGACTGTGCCGTTTGAGATACTCAGCCAGCTTGTCAGCGACTACCTGACCGCTGTCCAATATTTTTACTTCCAATCCAAAATTGCGGGCAATAATGTCGTGTAAAAATCCATAATGTGTACAGCCCAAAACTACTATATCTGGATTTTCTTTTTTCAGGGGTCTGACATATTCAGTTACAGCCATTTTGGTTTCAGGCTGATCTTCACGCGACTCCTCTATCAACGGCACAAGCAAGGGGCAAGCTTGTTGAAATACTTTTATATTTGGATCAAGATTAGCAAATTCATGCACATAAGCCTTTGATTCTATGGTGCTGGTGGTACCCATGACCGCTACTTTACGATTTTTACTTAGCTCGCCGACAGCTTCTGCCAGTGGCCTGATAACTCCCAAGACATTTTTGTCAGGATATTTTTGAGGCAAATATTCCTGTTGGATGCGGCGCAGCGCCATAGCAGAAGCAGTATTGCAAGCAAAAATAATAAGGCTGCAACCTTGTGAAAATAAATAATCTATGGCTTCTTTGGCGTATTTAAAAATCACAGCCTGGCTTTTATCTCCATAAGGAGCCCTAGCATTATCACCCAAATATATATAATCGTACTGAGGCAATTTTTTTTCAATATCTTTAAATATTGTCAGGCCTCCGTAGCCAGAATCAAATACTCCAATCATTTATTATTTTTTATTGGCCATTCCTTCAAAAGCCCTTAACACTTCCAACGGTAGAGCAAATACCACGGTGTTTGATTGATCTGATGACAAATCATTGATAGATTGCAAAGTCCTCAGATGTAAAGCGCCTTGTGCGCCAGCTAGAGTTTTGGCTGCCTTAGCCATATTTTCAGCAGCAATCACCTCTCCCTCAGCTTTGATAATTACCGCTCGTTTTTCACGCTCAGCTTCGGCCTGCTTAGCAATTGTCCTCTGCATGTCCTTTGGTAATTCAATGTGTTTGAGATCAACAGAAACTATTTTGATTCCCCAAGGATCGGTAGCGGCATCAACAATCTGTTGAATACGATTAGAGATTTGATCACGTTTGCCAAGCAACTCATCAAGGGATACTTCGCCGACTACATCACGCATAGTTGTTTGAGCCAATTGGCTGGTGGCATAGAAAAAATCTTCTACTTCCAAAAAAGCTTTTTCAACAGCAATTACTTTATAGTACAAAACTGCATTCACATTGACCGTGACATTATCTTTGGTAATGGCATCCTGATCAGGTACATCAACTGCTTTTACCCTAATATCTACTTTATGCATGCTTTGAAAAATCGGCCAGACAATACGCCACCCAGGCTCAACAGTACATAAGTATCGACCTAAAATAAATTTTATTCCTCTTTCATACTGATTGACTTGCCTGATAGAAATCAATACCAAAAATATGGCAAAGACAATCAAAAAAATTAAAAATGGCATAATATTTTATGTTAATTATTATTGTTTTCTTTCTGAAAAATCTATCAAGCTCTCTAACTCTTTTACTTTTTCAGCCAAGATATCTGGAGAGTCTGCCTCTACTGTCAGACGAAGAAGTGGTTCGGTATTGGAAGGACGGACATTGAACCACCAATCTTTGAATTCTACGGTAATTCCATCAATTTCATCTATAATGTTTTCTTTATAGGTGTTTCTAAATTTTTCCAACTCTATTTCAATATTGTTTACCACAAAATTGAGCTCATTACTCTTGTAATATAGGTTATAATCTTTCATTATTTCTGATATCAAGCGCCCGTCTTGTGATATTGCCTGCAAAATGAGTACCATAGCAATAAAAGCATTATCAGCATAATAATTGTCTCTAAATGCAAAGTGGGCTGACACCTCGCCACTCATAATACCCTGCTCTTCTCGCATATGGCGAGCCAGATTCAAATAACCCACCTCACTTCTGATTGGCCTACCGCCCCATTTACTTATCAAATCTTTAACCGAATGAGTGCTAATAAGATTGTAAACAATACCAGCCCCCGGATTGTTTTCCAACATCGGTTTTATCATTGGGATAAGTGTCATATCACCTTTATAAAGTTTACCTTTCTCATCCAGGAGATTGACCCTATCGCCATCTACATCACAAATAAAACCAAAGTCTGCTCCGATTTCTTTTATCTTGGCGGCCAACTTATCTGGTGCTCCAGCAGTCAGTGGATTTGGCGCTCGGTTGGGGAAATTTCCATCCGGTTCTTTGAACATCAAAGTAAGCTCACCAGGCAACTGTTTAAAAATCTCCTCTACCATTTGCCCATTCATGCCATTACCTACATCAACTACCACCTTAAGCGGCTTGATTTTTTTGACATCTACAAAAGACATAACATGTGCCAAATGATCGGCCAAAATATCTTTTTTGCCAATTTTTCCTGGCACCTTTTCATCAGCCAACGGGAAATCCAACTCCTGCATATACTGTAGTATTTCTTTACCCGAAAGAAAATCAATACTATCTGCATATTCAATATTAGCATAAGCCAATTTGCAACCGCCATATTCTGGCGGATTGTGAGAAGCGGTGGCAAAAAAACCACCGTCGTATTTGTACCTGCCGACAGCAAAATAATAATCATTGATAGACTGCATACCAATATTATCTATAGTCACTCCATACTCCAAAAATATTTTTACTGCTTCATCAAACAATGCTTGAGATGATTTTCTGCAGTCATAACAAACCACCATCTTCAAATCTTTTATGGGCTTGCCCAATTTATCTGACAAAAATTTAATATAAGCCTGGGCAATCAAATTGATAGCCTGTTCATTCATCTGCGAAGGATAAATACCACGGAAATCGTATGACTTGAAAATACTAGTATCAATGTTTTCTAGATAAGACATTTATTTGTGTTCTTTGTTAATTTTAAATAAATAAGCAAAATTACCCCAAGCAATAATATAAACTATCATAATAAAGAAAAATCCAACCAGAGGAATCTTGCCAATCAAGATATAAAGCAAGGCGCCAAAAGATATAAGTCCCAAAGGCGACCATTTATATTTTTTCAACAATCTTTCTTTGACTGTATTACCCAAAAGCCAAGCACCCATTACTTGAGCCAAATAAAGACCAATCAACCAAGCACCCATTATAATCATTGCTAAAGGCAGCCCAATGACAGTAATAGCGATTAGCAAACAAGCTAAAGGAGTAACTACTAAAAGCAAAATACCTTTCAAGAGTGTTCGGACACTGTGTTTTTTGGTTCTATTGTAAGCATCTGAAAAAACACGTGGCCATAGATAAATACCTATCATACCGACTACTATCATCCCAAAAAATTTAACTATCATGCCAAAAATTCCAGCTTTATCCAAAAACCTATCCTTTTCTTTTACTATTTTATTAAAAGAAATATCACCTACTACAAAATCTTTATTTATATTTAATTTGCTCAAAGACTGATAATAAAGATTTCCTCCTACATTGGCTCCTTCACTCAGTTGCAAAGGATTGTTGGCTGGCGTACCAGAAAGATATACATCTACATCATTTATAACCTTGCCGCTGATAGAAGCTTTTTCCATAGCACCTTCTAGTCTACCAATTTCTCCGACAATAGAAACCATCTGACCAAAAAATGTAACATGGCCCAATACTTTACCATTACTATCAACCCTAAAATTTTGTCCCAGAGCCATGGCATTGCCACTAACTTCACCCGACACATCTACTCTTTGTCCGACTGCTCTGATAGATCCATTTATCTTGCCTTTTATGGATATATTGTTTCCAGCTACAAAAATATCACCATTTATATTTTCTGAATCAATAGTGATTGTGTCACCAGCTACAAAAATGTCACCATTTACAGTACCATAAATTTCTATGGAATTACCGGCAGCATAGTAGTTTGTGTTTATGACCTTATCTTTGGCCAGAGTGACTACTTCACCACTTTGCCCGGCAAAAGCTAAGGCTGACAAAGGCAAAGCCAAAAGCAGTGAAAAAATGACTAATTTTACGTGTTTAAACATAGTTGTTTTATTACTAATTATGTCCCTACATTTTAGCAAATAGCCCCTAAAAATACAATTTTTTAGTTTTTAAAAAAGTCCTACACCGTCACGGTGTAGGACTGCCTTTTACTTTGTCTTCTGAACAAAAGCATTTATATTATATTTGGTCTTATAGACTCCCTCTGGCTGAAGATCAAAATGAGTCACTTTTAAAAGATAAACCAACTCACCGGTAGTAAAACTGTGATAGTATCGCCACTGTATATTATTTTTATCAGAGCGCCAAGGAATAAAAAAATCATTCCAGGAATGCTTGGACCAAAATTTTTCTAAAGAATATTTGAGATATTTTTTTTGCCATAGATTCCAATTGGTCATAAAAAGATAGCCCCCCGGCTTGAGCCAACGATTTATTTTAAAAAGTAGCTCCAAGCGCTCTCTTCTACTAGGGATGTGATGAAAAGAGGCTATCATAAAAATCATATCAAAAGTGCCGGGCTCAAAATTCAAATCCACCATATCAGCTACTATAAATCTAGTGTCGGGGTGTTGTTTTCTGGCTTCCGCAACCAAATTTTCGCTAAAATCAACCCCTAGATAATTAAATTTTATATTGGCTGGTTGTATAGATTTTAAAAGTCGTCCATTACCGCAACCCAGGTCTAAAATCTTGAAGTTATCTTTTATATATGGTATAAAGACTTGTAACTCTTGCCAAGGATAAACTCTAGTATGATTAAAATCACGGGCTACTTCGTTATATACGTTTTTAAGATGACTTTTTACTTTTTCACTTTTCATGCCAAAAAATATAAATAAAATATTAAAAGACGTTGTGCTGGAATTAAACAAGAAAAACTATTCCCATAATCTTGATTTTGTCCGAGACCTGAGAACTGTTTTTTCCAAACACTCTATTGCCCCAGAAGCAAAATCTAAACTTATTGTAACATATAAAGATTTGATTAAAAAGGGTATTATAAAAGAAAATAAAAAACTTGAACAACTACTGACCAAGAGGGCTGTCCGCACACTATCTGGTGTATCAGTCATTACCGTCCTTACCAGGCCATACCATTGCCCAGGCAGATGCATCTATTGCCCACTTGAGCCTGGTATGCCCAAAAGCTATTTGTCCAATGAACCAGCGGCTCAACGTGCCAAACGTAATTTTTTTGATCCTATCAGACAGGTGAACATGAGAATCCAAGCTTTGCAAAACAACGGCCACCAAGTAGATAAAATTGAAATAATAGTCTTGGGAGAAACCTGGTCAGCTTATCCAAAAAAATATCAAACTTCATTTATCCGTGACCTTTTTTATGCGGCCAATGTTTTCCGTTCGGCAAGCTCAGGACAGGTTAACAAAAAAAATAAAAGGAAAGCTCGCTCACTCAAAGCTGAACAAAAAATAAATGAAAAGGCTCGTTACAAAATAATCGGCCTGACACTGGAAACCAGACCAGACCACATCACTACTCAAGAAATAAAAAGACTACGCATGCTCGGAGCTACTCGTATGCAAATTGGTGTCCAGCACACTGATAATAAAATACTTGATCTCATACAACGCGACCATCCAATAGAGCAAAGCATAAAGGCTACTCGTATGCTCAAAGAGGCCGGCTTCAAGGTAGACCATCACTATATGCCCGACTTACCTGGTTCTACTCCAGCCAAAGATCTGAAAATGTTTGAGTATGTCTATAACTCTCCTGACCTACAACCTGACCAAATCAAAATATATCCTTGTGTAGTAAATGAGTATGCCCCCCTATACCAATGGTACAAAAAAGGCAAATACAAACCTTACAGCCCAAAAGAATTACTTGATCTTCTTTTGAAAATAAAAAAAATAACACCTCCTTGGATAAGAATTAATCGCCTAATAAGAGACATACCTGAAGAAAGTATTATTGCCGGCAACAAAATCACCAACCTGCGTCAATATCTACAGGCGGAACTAAAAAAGCGAGGTCAATCTTGTCAGTGTTTGCGTTGCCGTGAAGTACGCGGTGATACCAAAGATGTAGACAAAGCTGTTTTGGTAAAAAGAGAATTTGCCGCTTCCCAAGGACAAGAAATATTTTTGAGTTTTGAAAGTAAAGACCATAAAAAAGTCTATGCTTTCCTGCGTCTAAGGTTTAATAAAAATCCAGAAAAAAATATATTTGCCGAATTAAAAAATGCCAGTCTAGTCAGGGAGCTACATGTCTATGGACAAATGATACCAACTTATGATGAAAAATCTGACGAAGAAATATCTCAAACCCAACACCTGGGACTGGGCAAACGCTTGATGGCCGAAGCAGAAAAAATCACCCACTCCCACGGCCTCAATAAAGTAGCGGTCATATCAGGAATAGGAGTAAGAAATTATTACCGCAAATTAGGCTATCGTCTGGAGGGCACCTATATGACCAAGACTTTGACAAAATAAACTAAATATAATTAAATACAATAAAAGATCTTTAAACAACTGTCTTTCTCACAACAAGGAGGCTAAAATTGAACACTTCCAGACACTCTATCAGCCTGCACAGGTCTGATGGAAAACTAGGGGTGGACTTTGACTCTCCTGAAACACTAGCCAAATTCTTGGCTATACTAATAGAGGAAGGAAAGCCCGAAAACAGCTACTTGATCCCGGTCTTAGAAAATAATGGTGTAGTACCCAGAGACAACCCAGACTTTCGAGCCTTGCTCGATAGATTAGGTGTCACCGACTACACTATTCCCAATGTTCTGCGCGCTCGCTTTTTAGAAAAACTCCCCAAACTAGAAAAGGAGTCATGACATGGAATATGAACTCAACCTAGGTTGGTTCGAAAAACTCCCGCTTGACCAAAAGGACGGACTGATCAAGAACATCGAGGTGCGTGCCTCCAGAGACCTGTTTTCGGACAGGGAAGTACGCCTGGCCGCTGATGTCTGCCTGCCCATCCTCCGGGCTATCCGCCAGGGTCATGGCATCACTGCTGAGAGTCTGGACCTGGTCCAGCTGGCTGAAAGCCGAGGATTTCGTCGCTCGGAGATTGAGCCTATCATCAGGAAAGCCTGGCATCTGTTTCAAACGCCAATTCCCACCAAGCGAGCCGCTCGCTACATCGGCAAATCGCCACGACAGGCCAGACGTTTAGTAGCTCGGATGGCTCGCCGTAACGATGATGTGATCAAGACCGCCAAAGGCTGGCTGGTTCCTCTGGCCGCTCTCGATTCCTACCTGACTGGCGAGTGGCGGCCATAAGCAGCCACAAGCAAATAGCCGGTCGCCTCGCTCTGCAAATGCAGAAGCGGGCGACCGGCTCTATTAAACTTTATAAAAAAATATTGCCTATCGTTTATAATGTACTTTACCCCGTTAAATAAACTCAAAGAATTTGAGTTTAATTTTAAGTGTTGCTTAAAATTATTTAACGGGGTAAACTAAACCCAGCACCTTTTTTAAAAAAGGTGCTGGGTGAATAACGTAATTAATACCCAATAAAATGACAAATATAGAAAAAAACGATCCACAAATTGCCAAAATACTTCAACAAGAATTGAGACGCCAAAGACAGGGTGCTGAGATGATTGCCTCGGAAAATTTTGTCTCGCCTGCTGTACTAGAAGCCGCTGGTTCAGTCCTGACCAACAAATACTCTGAAGGTTATCCGAATAAAAGATACTATGGTGGCAATGAATTTATAGATCAATCTGAACAACTAGCCATTGATAGAGCCAAAAAATTATTTGGAGCCGAGCACGCCAATGTCCAGCCTCATGCTGGAAGTCCAGCCAATCTAGCAGCTTATTTTGCCTTGACTGATTTGGGTGATACTATTTTAGGATTTTCACTGGCTCACGGCGGACATTTGACCCATGGGCATCCGGTCAATTTTTCCGGCAAATTTTACAATTTTGTCCATTACGGAGTAGACAAAAAAACCGAGTTAATAGATTTTGACGAGGTTACTAAATTGGCCAGAGAACATAAACCAAAAATAATCTTGGCTGGAGCTTCAGCTTATTCTAGAAAAATTGATTTTGACAAATTCAAAAACATTGCTGATGAGGTTGGCGCCTACCTAATGGTAGACATGGCTCATATTGCCGGACTGGTAGCTGTTGGATTACATCCCGATCCAATTCCTTATGCCGATGTAGTGACTACCACCACTCACAAAACATTGCGCGGTCCCAGAGGCGCGATGATACTTTCCAAAATTGAAGACCGACTGCACCCTGATGACAAAAAGAATCTGGCCCAAAAAATTGACTCGGCAGTTTTCCCTGGTATGCAAGGTGGACCCTTGGAACATATCATTGCTGCCAAAGCTGTGGCCTTCAAAGAAGCCTTAGAACCATCTTTTAAAGACTACCAAAGTCAAATACTAAAAAATTGTAAAGTCCTAGAAAATAAATTCCGTGAAGCTGATATCCGCATGGTCTCAGGTGGCACTGACAATCATCTTTTGATGATTGATGTCACCACAGTCGGTCTCAGCGGCAAAGAAGCTGAAACACTTCTTGATAAAATCCATATTTTTACCAACAAAAATATGATACCTTACGACCCGCGGACACCTTTTGATCCGTCAGGCATCAGACTAGGAACCGCTGCTCTTACTACCCGTGGATTAAAAGAAAAAGATATAGAGATAATCTCTGATATTATTATTGACACTCTAAAATCTAAACAAGCCAGAGAGGAAAATAAAACAAAGGTCACGGAATTGATGAAAAAATTTGAGCTTTACCCAGAATTGTAAACCAATTGTCATTACGAACGTAGTGAAGTAATCCAAACTTTTAGATTGCTTCGTCGTTCGCTACGCTCTCTCCTCGCAATGACAAATACGAAAAACTATGGACAAAATAATTGACGGCCAAAAACTGGCAGAAAAAATTAGGCAGGAAATTAAACAAGAAATATGCGCCAAAAAATTGAAGCCCAGTTTGGCAGTGATTTTAGTTGGTTCTGATCCAGCTAGTCAGCTTTATGTATCCAAAAAGAAAAAAGCCTCGCAAGATGTTGGTATTGATTTTCATGAATACCTTTTGGAAGCTGACAGTAGCCAAGAAAAAGTCTTGGAAGTAATAGATTTTTTAAACAAAGACACTAGTGTAGATGCCATACTTGTCCAACTGCCCTTACCAAAACATTTGGATACCGACACAATTATCAAAGCTATTGATCCCAAAAAAGATGTAGATGGTTTTCATCCAGACAATATCAAAGACTTTTTAAATGACAAGGCTTTAATCACGCCTGGATTGCCCTTGGGAGTTTTGAGAATATTGGAGCACACTAATCAAAATCTAGAAAACAAAACAGCTGTCATAGTTTCCAAAAGTACTGTCTTTGCCGGGCCAATGATAAAAATCTTGGAAGATAGAAAAATAAAAGTCCAACAAATAATGCCTGATGACAAAAACCTAGGTGCCAAAACCAGTCAGGCTGATATTCTGATAGTTTCTTGTGGCAAAGCTTTTTTTATAAAAGAAGATATGGTAAAAAATGATTCCATAGTCATAGATATCGGTACAAATAAAATCGACAACAATTATGTTGTCGGTGATGTCGATTATAGTGCGGTGTTTGATAAAGTAAAATTTATCACTCCGGTACCAGGTGGCGTCGGACCAATGACCGTGGCTATGCTACTTTATAATACTGTCAAACTAGCTGAAGCTGGATAAAAAAAGCCCCAACCAGTCTTTACTAAGACTGCTGGGGCTATAGAAGAAGCCTGATGACAAGTATCACCGATGACAAACAAACACTATTTGTCTGTCGCCAGCAAAAAACTCATCATTCTTGGAGCCAATATGCTTGCCCACAAGGAAATTGGTGGATGCAGCATCAGGGTGGATGCAAAAAATGACCAGATCGCCACTAACTCTGAGTTTGACAGGTTCCATAGCCAAGTAAAGCCATTCGTTCCAATGTCCATAATGTTGCAAACGCAATTGGGGACCAAGCTCAAACGGACATAGACCGTAACCCAACTCCAGACCGCGTTGGCAGATGTCGGGGTAGCGCGCGCCATCCTTGAAGCCGAGTTCTGCCACAGTCGGAGCAACAACATTGACCTCCATGGGCTGATCAAGAATCTCAATGTCAGTCTGGTCCAACATAGCACCGCCTACACGATCAACCTTCATGCCTTTTTCAGCAAAGGCTTGATAGAAATCACGACTTGTCTTAAGACCCGTGCCGAGCTTTACTCGACACAATACTGGGGAAAACCCAAAGGCTTTGCGCAAAATAGCACGGAGTTTTTCTGGTTTACTGACGTAGACCTCCATCTCTTGACTGGACATCGTGGGTAAGTTTTCCACGACCACAGCAACAAAAGTCAACACTAGGTTAAAAAGTGACTTCGGCATGGCTGTTCTCCTTTATGAGGCTGGTGTTGGTTTAAGGGACACTAACTATCTAATATATTGACAATTTATAAATTTGTCTATACTATAAAACATAATTGTCATAAAAATACAAAAATTATATAATTTATCAAAATATTATCTAATATTAGTCAATAAAATATCTACATAAAATAATAATATTGTATGAATATAGCTACAACTTTAAAAAATATTGGTTTTGATGATAATAAAGCCAGAGTATATCAGGCTTTATTATCCCTTGGTACTGCACCAGCTGGCGCCATCGCCGCCAAATCTGGCATAGTAAGATCTACTGTCTATAAAATCTTGGAAGAGTTGATTAGTGATGGTTTAGCAGAAAATGTTGAGGGCAAGGTCAAAAAATTTATTGCTCTACATCCAAGCGCCTTAATAAGAATGCTGGAAAATAAAAAAACAGCCACAGAAAATATTCTGCCAGAATTATTAGGAATATTTACCTCTCCAAAATTTAAACCTCGCCTGAAATTTTATGAGGGTCTAGATGGCAAGAAAAAAGTTTTTGCAGATATCTTAACTTTACAAAATGACATTGTCTATACTTTTTCCCCCATCCAAGAAATCCTAACTGTTTTTGGGAAAACCTACAGCAAACATTTTACAGAAAAAAGAGTAAAGAATAAAATTTGGCGCTATGCTTTGCGTTCAATTGAAACAACAGCCGACAAAACCAAAGAGTGGGAATTTTACGGCTCTGATGAAAAACTGATGCGACAAATCCGCTTTTTGCCGCCAAAAATAAAATGCGATACTTTAATTCAAATATACGCTGATAAAATATCAGTCGTTGCCTCACATAATGAAAATTATGCTTTTATTATTGAGAGTAAAGAATTATCAGGCCTTATGAAACAATTATTTTTGTGGCTTTGGAATACAGCTGATAAACCATCACAATAAACTCTTCTGCCAACCACTTATGAGTGCGACCGCCCTATTGGCGATATTTCTACAATAATGTATTTTGCCAAGAACCCATCTTGCCGGCCACTTTGGCAGTTTTTATTTTATCCACATCAAATATTCTGACCGCGTCTCTTAGATGACAGTGCGCTTTTATCTTATTGCCATCAATTCTTTGAATATCAATTTTTCTGATAGTAGTTTTACCTTTGTCATCCATATATTCAATTTCTAATTGATCACCATTTTTCAAGGCAGCTACTATCTTGTCAGGGACTGTCTTACCATTGCCATTGGACCAGCGAGCTACTATTTTTTCTTTGCGCCCAGCATTGGTGTACCAAATATAGCCATGCTCCTTGCCATAATCATAAACTTCTTTGGTTACCTTCACATCATCCAAACAATATTTTATAAGGCTGTCCCAATCACCTTGCCTATAATAAAATATAGCATCCAATCCTGCGCCTGACTTACCATAACCCAAAGTACTCTGAGCAACTGTTTCCAGCTTGAGACGATGCCCAAGAGCAAAGACTACCTCTTCTAAAATGTCCAGGTGCCCGATAGTGCTCAAATTAAAATCCTTGAAATATGGCTGAAGCACTGTAAAATCAAAACTCTTACTATTAAAACCAATAACTAACTCGGTATTTTTGAGTAATTCCAAAAGCTCACCAAATTCCTCTTCTTTGAAAGCCCTGTATCCGTTGCGATTATAAGAATAGACGCCCACCACTGATACGCCCAAAAGATGACGATTGTGCTGACCACCCACTTCATCAAAAGTTTTTTTGGTTTCAAGGTCTAATACGATTTTGTCTTTATTTTCTGACATAATGTTTTATTATTGTCATTGCGAGGAGCGAATAAAATGAGCGACGCGGCAATCTAAAAACTTCTAGATTACTTCGCTGCCGCTCGTAATGACGTGTTAACATTATAACAAATCCTCATATTTTTACCAATCATCTACACTAGGCAAAAAACTACCTTCTTCTGGTGTATATTCTACTCCGTCTTCAGCCGCAAAGGTCACGCTTCTGGCCAAATCATTGTACTGCAAAAGACGACTATCAATATCTACTACAAAAGGGGATGGCTTCATTTGTTTTAATCCGTCATATCTAATCATCGCCAGAGGATAGGTCAAAAACAAATATTTTTCTGCCCTAGTGACAGCTACATAAAATAGACGACGCTCCTCTTCTCTCTCTTCTTCACTGACTGATAAGGGATGAGGAAAAGACTGGTCAGTCATAGACATCACAAATACGGCCGGCCATTCCAGGCCTTTGGCCTGATGGACAGTAGATAGTACTACAGCATTTTGATTTTGTTCTCTATTTTGTTTGGCCGAATAGCTTTCTTGCAGACTTATTTCATTCAAAAATAGTTCCAAAGAATCATACTCAGTGGCAAAAAGAGCCAGCTGCTCCAAATCATCCTGACGATATTTATAATCTGTATATTTACTCATCAAATAAAAACTATACTGATTAATAATAATAGCCAACAGCTTACTGAGATTTTCATCTTTGTGCTGCAATAAGGCCTCAAGAGTGACTATTAATTCGCTCCAGCTCTTAGCAGCTTTACTGGCTATCTCAATTTTAAAATCCAAAATATCTTCCAATTTATCAAGAGCCGATATTTTTTGATAAATAAGTTGGGCTGTCACCGCACCAATACCTTCGTACATATGAAGCACTCTCATCCAGGACACTTCATCACGAAAATTACCCAGCACTTTAAGATATGCCAAGACATCTTTGACGTGAGCTCTTTCAAAAAAACGAAGACCACCTCTCATCTCATAATTTATGCCTCGACGATTGAGCTCCATTTCTAGAGCCCGACTGTGTGACGAGGCACGAAATAAAACAGCTATATCAGATTCTCTCATACCCCTTTCAATCAACTCCTCTATCTTGTCAGCAATATAACTAGCTTCTTGATTGTGACTCATCAAAGCTACTAGTTCTGGCCGGACATGAGCTTCTTTGACCGCTTTTAGATTTTTGGCAAATTGATAATTATTGGCCTTTATAATATCGTTGGCCAGATCCAATATCTCCGGTGTAGATCGATAATTTGTTTCTAGTTTATATATTTTGGTATTACTAAATCTATCCGGAAACTCCAAAATATTTCTGATATCAGCTGCTCGAAAAGAATATATACTCTGAGCATCATCACCGACTGCCAAAATATTTTTGTGTGTTTGAGCCAGATTAAAAATAATTTCAGCCTGAATAGTATTGGTATCCTGATACTCATCTACTAATATATAATCCCACTTGTCTTGAAGTTTTTTTGATACTTCTGGATGTTCGGTCATTGCTTTCCAAAAAATAAGCAAATCATCAAAATCCAAAACATTGGATTCTTTTTTTCGGCGCTGATACTCACCAGCTATTTTTTCAAAAATTTCCAAAAGCGGCATCCACTCGGGAAATTTGGTTTCCAGGGCTTCTTCAATACTGAGTTTACTGTTGGTGGCAAAGCTGATTGTTTCTTTAAATAGACTAGCTGATGGCTTATTTTTTTCTGACATATTAACTAGCATTTCTTTGGATATCATTTTTATCAAACTTTCACTGTCATCACTATCCATTATAGTAAAATTTGGTTCAACTCCTATTGCTTTGCCATATATTCTCAAAAGCCTGTTTGCTACACTGTGGAATGTCCCGCCCCAAAGAGGAAATTTAGCATCTTTTCTTATGCCCAAAAGATGCCTGACTCTAGCTATCATCTCACTGGCTGCTTTATTGGTAAAAGTAAGGAGTAATATCCGAGCCGGATCTACTCCACTATCTACCAGCCAAGCGGCCCGATAGGTCAGGGTTCTAGTTTTGCCACTACCAGCGCCAGCCAAAACTAAATGAGGCCCTTTACCTGAAGTAACGACCTCGTATTGTTCTTTGTTTAGTTCATTTTTGAAATCCAATTGACTCATAGTAGAAGTATTATAACTAATCATTGATTTTTATACAAATCTATGATTTAATGCCCTAGTTATTAAACAAAATTTATGTCTTTTTCCCTAGGAATTGTCGGCCTACCAAATGTCGGCAAATCAACACTATTTCAAGCATTAACCAGAAACAAGGTAGAAGCCAGTAACTACCCTTTTTGTACTATTGATCCCAATGTCGGCGTGGTGGCAGTGCCAGACGAACGACTGGAAAAATTGGCTTTGATGTCAAAATCCGCCAAAATAATTCCCACCACCATTGAATTTGTGGACATTGCCGGACTAGTCAAGGGCGCGTCAGAAGGAGAAGGATTAGGTAACAAGTTTTTGGCTCACATTAGAGAGGTGGACGCCATAGTGCAAGTGGTCCGACGCTTTGAAGACAAAAATGTCACTCATGTCCATGGCAATATTGATCCGGAATATGACAAACAAATAATTAACCTAGAGCTTATTCTAGCCGACCTTGATACAGTGACTAAGACTTATGACAAAGTGGTCTCCAAAATAAAAGGCCCTCATGACAAGCAACTTGACGCAGAAAAAATAGTTTTGGAACGTGTCAAAGAAGTATTAGAAAACAATCAATTGGCTAATACTCTAGAATTTAAACCTGAAGAAAAAAAATTACTACGTGGCTACAATCTTTTGACTACCAAGCCAATTATATACCTATACAATATAGACGAAGTTGATTTGTCCGCCGACTTGGGACTGCCGGAAAACACTATTCCTATTTGCGCCAAAATAGAAGCTGAGCTAGCTGATTTGGAAGCAAACGAAGCCAAAGAGTATCTCAAAGAATTGGGTATTGCCAAAAGCGGCTTGGACAATCTGATTACTGCTAGTTACAAATTACTTAATCTCATTACCTTTATTACCACCGGCCCGGAAGAAACCAGAGCCTGGACAGTGGAAGATGGCGCCAAAGCCCCACAAGCGGCTGGAGTGATTCATACCGACTTTGCCAAAGGCTTTATCAGAGCCGAAGTCATAAATTGGCAGACCCTACTAGATGATGGCGGCTGGAATCAGGCCAAAGAAAAAGGACATATGCGTATGGAAGGCAAAGAATATATTATCAAAGATGGTGATACTGTCCATTTTCATTTTAACTAAATTTAATTACTAGCAATTTCCCACAAAGCCTGGCTGTTGTTTTGATCAACGGCTATTTGTTTTGCCTTCAATTCTTCGGCTTGTGGCCAGCAGAGACTAGCTATCACGTATTTTTGATTTGGCAATTCATTATTAGAGCTATCAAAGGGAATTAACCGAGATTTTAAAAGCAAAAATTGCCAACGATCAAAATTTCTGGAATAAGTATACGAATCCATAGTAGTAAATATTTTATCCCCTACACAGGTACGCCTTGTCATATCATAGTTTAAGCTGTCTATTTTTTCATTAATCACCAGAAACGCTAAATTATTATACTGCTCAAACAAGTTTGTTCTTACGGCTATATTGTATGAATAATACATGTAATTCATTAATAAATAAAAAAACATCAGCATCAATAAACCATATATAAATCTATTACTAAAAAATCTCCAAAGAATAATTATTACTAGTATTGATAGAGAAGTGATCTTAATAATTTTTACACCACCAAAAGTAATTATCCAGGCAAATAATCCTGGTATATTAAATAAAAGCGAATGACCACGTAAAAAATCGGCGGCTAGAAAATGCAAAATTATAGCTATACTAGCCAACATGACCAAAACAAAAATATAGTTTCTTAACCTAAAAAACTCTTTATAGATAGCCCATAAACCAAACAAAATCCACAACAATAAAAATGGATCATTATGTCTACCATAAATCACTATATCTGCTCTACCGCTACTTGCTGAAAAAAATAAAACTGAAACACCAAAAATTGTTAAAGATAAAAATAAAAACAATGAGAAAAATATATAAAAATTATTAGTCAAAAACTTTTTTTTATCTTTTTTGAATCCTCTCAAAATATTTTTTACCACATAAAAAAAGGCCAGGGGGAATATTCCAAAACTAGCTATACATAAATATAATACCTGACCAAAAAACTTAGAAAATATATATCTTATTTCTGACCAAGAAAAAATCCTAACCAACACATCCAAAATACTATACACATTAGGATCTGTCCAAGCCTTGGCTAAAATATATCCATTATAAATATAGGACATGGTAAATAAACCTAAAATAATCAATAGACTGAATATAGTTTTAGGCCAAGCAAATCTTTTTAAAATTGCCAATATAATCAAGATCACAACTACAACAAATACCAATGGTAAAGCCCTGAGATGAATAGCATAAAGAGAACCAAAAAATATACTAAAAAATATAAAATTGATATAAGATTCGTTTTTTAAAACTCGCCAAAATAATACAAAAGATAGGGTCATTATAAATGCAAACAGTGACTCTGAAGTAGCGGTACTAGCATACATAAATAATGATGGATAAAGGCAAGCCGCAAAAGAAATAAGAGCCGCTATTTTTTTATCAGCTGAAAATATATTCCTCAATAAATAATAAAACAAAAATACCAAAGCGCTAGCTAAAATGGCATTAAACAACAAGGCTATTTTATAAATCAATATAGCATTAGAAAAAATCAAAAATAATGGGCTGAGTAAAAGCCCATAACCAAAAGTACCGAAAGAATGCTCTATAAAATAAAAATTAATGCCCGTGGCAAAATAACGAGCATGAGCCAAAACTATCACTTCGTCAGGAATAACATTTGGAGTATAAAAAGATCTATTATAAAAAATATGCAACAAAAGCAAAATTAAAAAAAGGATAAATACTAATCTTTTTTTGAAAAATCCTGACATTTTTTTATTATAAAAAATTAATTATTACTCTACAGTCCACAAAGCCTGGCCATTTTTTTGATCAACGGCTATTTGTTTTGCTGCCAATTCTTCGGCTTGCGGCCAACAAACACTAGAAACTACAAATTCATTTATTGGTTTTTCATTTTTTTGACTAGAAAAAGGATCAAATCTTGTACCCAACAATAAAAATTGCCAACGATCAAAATTACGAGGATAATCATGCATACCTCTCAAAGCTACAGACACTTTAGCATCACAAACATAATTTGTCATATCATAAGATAAATTTTTAATGCCTTTTTCATCTATTATATAAGCCAAATCATTAAAATTACTAAGAGCCACCCTCATAGCCTTCATATAAGAATGATTAATGCTGTTCATTAAGACAAAAATTATAACAATAGCAACCAGGCCATTGTAAAAACTTTTTTTAAAATAAAAAATAAGCAAAGTAAATAGCGCTATACTAATCAATGAAATAATAAACAATTTTAGGCCTTGTAAAATAATAGCCAGAGGAAAGACGCCTGAAGTATTAAACATCAATATAGTGTCTTGGGAATAATCTCCTCTATTTATGGATATAATAAACCCTAAAACCAATAGACTAAATAAAGAAAAAATTATATTTTTTCTACTAACCTTATTTTTATAAAAAGCTACTATACCTATAGCCAAAAACAATATAAAAAATATCTCATTATGCCGGCCATATATGACTGCATCCAATCTCTCAGAAAAAACCATAAAAAGACTAGAGCTAAAAAACATTGCTCCCGACAATAAAAATAAAAATATAAGCACGAGCGCTTTATTATCTGCTAAAATACTCTTGCCTTTGGATTTTATTGAAGTATACAAATAGTTGACCAAATAAAATATTGCCACAAAAAATAGACCAAAACTAGAAATGCCTAGATATAAAAATTGCCCCAAGAGATTATAAAAAAATATTTCCAAACCGCGCCAAGTCAAGAGCTTGCTAAAAGTATAGCTAAGAGAATATGGCACCAAGTCCTGCCAACCCAATAATAATAAATGACTATTTATTTGTCGAGTCACAAAAAACAATGCTAGACAAATAATAATAGACCAAATAACTTTTTTGAGCTCTATTACTCTTAAAATAGCCAATATAATTAACACCAAAAAAGCGGCTGCTATAAAAGCCAGCGACCTTACATGGACTGTATAAAGGAAGCCGAGATTTAGCCCAAAAAATATAAAATATTTGAGCTCTTTGCGCTCTAAAATTTTCCAAAACAACAAAATTAATAAAACAAATAAAACAAAAGATATAGTCTCTGTAATAACTAAAGAGGCTTGAGTAAAAATAGCTGGATATAAAGAAGTAACAAAAGCTATTGCCATTGCCTTTTCTTTGGCAATATTAAACAAATCTTTTATAAATAAATATATCAGCCAAAACAACAAAACACACAATAAACTATTTAAAATCAAGGCCGCTTTGTATACCAAAAATGGATTGGAAAAAAACAATAGTATTGGCGTAATAAATAAAGGAAAACCAAAACTACCAAAAGCAGCGTTGACATAAGAAAAAGAGTGCCCGCTAAAAAAATAATAAGCATGGCCAAGATATATTGTCTCATCCGGTACTACGATTGGCTCGCTAAAACCCCAATTGTAGCCAATATGAAATAAAAATACCAAGATAATATAAATAAATATATTATTTGGTATAACACTTATAGTGTTTTCTAAACTAAAATTTTTCACAAATTATATTTTTTTATAAATGTAACTATATAGTAACATATATCTACGATAAATTAAACGCAGCCTTGATTTAATTTTTGATTACTGGTTTAATTGCTATATAATAAAAAATATGAAATTAATCATCCAAATTCCAGCTTATAATGAAGAAAAAACCATCGCCGATATTATCAAAAATATACCAAAAAATATTGATAATATAGATAAAATAGAAATATTGGTGATGGACGACGGTTCAAGTGACCAAACAGCTAATTTGTCACGGCAGGCGGGAGCCAATTATGTATTTAGCCGCAAAAAAAACATTGGGCTAGGTAATAATTTTAAATCTGGTATTGATGCCACCCTAAAATTGGGTGCCGATATAATAGTAAATATAGATGGTGATGGACAATTTGACCCTCAAGATATACCTAAATTAGTAAAACCTATAGTCGAAAAAGAAGCCCAAATGGTAACTGGCTCAAGATTTTTGGATAAAAATACTAGCAAAAATGTGCCCTGGCTGAAAAGAATGGGCAATAAATATTTTAGCAAGCTGATTTCTCAAATCACCGGCCAAAAATTCAGCGATACTCAATGCGGTTTCAGGGCCTATTCCAAAGAAGCAGCTCTGCAACTCAATTTGTTTGGAAAATTTACCTACACACAAGAAGCTTTTATTGACCTGGCCGAAAAAGGCATTAAAATAGTTGAAGTGCCAATAGCTGTAAAATACTTCAAAGAAAGAAAATCAAAAATATCCGGTAACCTAATATTTTATGGTTTTAGAAGTCTAGGTATAATTGCCAATACTACTCGAGATACTCAACCACTATCCTTTTTTGGTGTTCCGGGATTATTACTTTTTGTGTTTGGTTTTGCTGGTGGACTGTTTTCTTTTGTTTACTGGATAATATATCTAGTTACCACTCCCATAAAAACTCTATTTATAGTATCGGTATTTTTTATGACTTTTGGCACCCTACTTATTATCTTCGGGCTATTAGCCGATATGATAAAAAGAGTCAAAAAAACACAGGAAAAAATCCTATATCACCTGAGAAAGAAAGAATTTGACAAATTTAGAGAAAATTCTGAATCAAAAAATTAGCCACAATTCTGGAAGGATTAATTGCCTCGTCTTTCGGGTATAATTTATAGCTGTAGTAATTACTTACAAAATCTTCTACAGTTTTTTTATTATAGCCAGAAAGCACAGCATTTTGTCCCAAGCCTTCTTGCCTCTCAGTTTTTTGTCTCAATATCAAACAAGGCTTACCTAGATAAAAACTCTCCTCTTGATTGCTCCCACCATCAGTAATAATAAATTCGGCCTTATCCATTAATTTTATAAAATCAAAATAATCATACCGTGGCCTGAGTTCTATATTTTTATTATTTTTTAACCTGTTATAAAAATCAAATTTTCTTAATTTATCCTTAGTAGGCGGGTGTAATATAAACAAAAGCTTTATACTATCAGCTGTATCCTCTATCAGCTCAATCAAAGACAAAAATCTATTTTTTTTGAAAACATTTTCAAAACGATGCAATGATACAATGGCAAATTTTTCCTGAGGGATATCCAGATTTTGTTTAGTATCGCTATCTATAGCTAATTTGACTGAATCATAAAGAGTATTATAAATTGTATCTATTTTTTTACCTTTATATTTTTCTAAATTGCCCATCGCCCAAGCTCCTGGACAAAAATAATAATCAGTTAAGTGAAAAGTAAGATACCTAAATATTTCTTCTGGAAAAGGGTGAAAAAAATTAAAAGATCTAAGACCTGATTCTAAATGGCTATTTTTTAATCCAGCCAGCTTGGCCAATATTGACCCCAAGAGAGTAGTAAAAGTATCACCATGATTGATGACAATTCCATTTTTATCATCTTTAAATATTTCTTTTTTGTTTTTCAAAAATTTAAAAATAATTTTGCCGCCCCATGCAATCATCTGACTGACTTTGACAATGTCTGGACCTGAATATAAAACAATGTCTGGTTTTTTGACTCCAAAATTTTCCATCAGATCATCCATAGTCTCTTTATGCTGACCACTGATAATAAAATTGTAATCAACGCCCCTGTCTTGAAGTTCTTTCATCAAGGGAGCCACTTTGATAAGCTGGGCTTTTGTGCCTATTATGATATGAATCATGATATTACTTTATCATATAGTAAAATATCTGCAAATATCTTTTTAATCCTGAACCAATATGTGCTATAATGTATTTGTAGTAGTTCATTGTTTTACTTCTTTAGCAAATAGTAGCTACACTAAAATCGCACAAATGCACAAAGTGCTAGAAATAAAAACAAAACAATCTTAGTGAACTACTACCTTGCTCTGAAGACAATTAACAACTGAATATGGAAAACGTGGAAGTTTTCTAAAACTCCGTCGACATTGGGGCCGACGGAGTTTATTTTTGCCAATTTTGCCTATGAACGAAGTGAGTAGTTACAAAATTGAGCACCTCGCGCAAACGGGGTAAAGCCAAGTAGCTTAAATATATATTCTTGACATACAATGAAAATAATGATAAAAATTGTTTATAAGACAATAAAATTAGTTTGATAGACAAATTCACCCCGTTAAATAAATTCAATTTAATGGGTGATAATAGAAACCATATAGTATATTTTTAAAAAACATACAATAAACTAGCTAATTAATTGAATTTAAAATTTAAGAAACTTAAATTTTATTTAACGGGGTAAATATGAAAAATCTATTTAAATCACAAACTTCTTATGAAATCCTTGATTTATTTACCAAAAACCCAGATAAAAGTTGGTATATGGCTCAACTATCCAAAGAGCTTAGCAAAGATCCAGCCAATATCACCCGCGAGCTGGACAAGCTAACAAAAAACAATCTTGTCCTAGCCAAAAATCAAGCTAATAAAAAATACTACTCTCTCAACCATGACTATCGCTCTTTCAAAGAGTTGATAGACCTCTTTGAAAAAAACCGCAGCGCTGATTTCAAAGATAAATTCAATAGCCCCTGGCTTTTGGCTGAAGATATCCCAAATATGTGCCCGTTTTTTTCTCAAATATGGATGAATTGTTTTGTTGATGAATTTGCCAACCCCAGCGGCCGCGCCTATCAAAAAGTAGTGGCTATTTTTAAGGATTATCACCTTTGGTTTTATTATGATAAAAAGGACGCCTATCAAGTAGGGCAAAATATAGTAGACAAATTCCAAAAAGACCCCCGGTTTATGCAAGAGGTCAATCAAAATATTATAAAACTGTCTGATAAATTAACAGCTTATTGTCAAAAACTGCCCCAGGATAATCTGGAAAAATTATCAAACAAAAAACTGTGGGATTATTACAAAAAACATGAAGATGTCCATACTGACTACTATCGCTATGGGTGGCTCCCAGTAGCAGCTGATATGTTTGGCAATAATCTGACCGAAACCGGCAAAGAAATTTTAAGAAATATGGGCGTCAGCGATGATAATATGGCCGAATATCTTATTTTACTTACCGAGCCAGCCAAGCCGTCACTCATCAAAATAGAAGAAGATGAAATAAAACAAATGGCCGCTGATATACAAGCTGACCTCAGACAATTTAAATTATTTAAAGAGCTTTTCAAAAAATTCAAAGAGGAAGATGTAAAGCTCTTTGGCTTATATACTCACTCTCCTGAATATGAGGCCAAATTTGAAGAAAGAGTCAGAGAGCTTATCAAAAAAATTGATCCTAAGATTTCTAAAAAACTAGAAGATCACTACCAAAAATATTTTTATACAAAATTTTTATTTACTGAAGAGCAAGGTGTATATAATTTTGAACACTACCTAAAAAAACTTGTCCGACTGGTCAATAATGAGACAAACATCGGCAAAACCCTAAAAGATGAAGTCACGGCTACAAAAATAGAGCTAAAAAAAAGAGACAGCTTGATAAAAAAACTAAAACTATCATCTCAGCATAAAATATTTTTTGACCAGTGGGGTGAATTTATGATTACGAAAATATACCGTCGCTATGCCCAGCTTTTTGCCATCTATCGAATGGTGCCTATTATAGAACAAATAGGCAAAAGACTTGGTCTCAGCATCAAAGAAACAAAATTCATGACAAGCGAAGAACTATACAACGCTTTATTTAAAAATAAATTAAACAAAGAAGAAATAAAAAAAAGAATACCTTTTTCCGTATATTATACCGACAAAAATGAACACGCCTTTTATACTGGGCGCATGGCCAAACAAGCGACTGAAATAATCCAGACTGAAAATATAGAAGAAGTCTCTGAAATCAAAGGCCAGTGCGGAGCCCGTGGTCATGCCAAAGGACCGGTCAAAATAATAAATGTAATAGCTGACATGCAAAAAATGCAAGCCGGCGACATCCTCGTTTCTATCTCCACCCAACCCGACCTTTTACCGGCCATGAAAAAAGCCGCCGCTTTCGTAACAGAACAAGGTGGGGTCACCTCTCACGCTGCCATAGTTGCCCGTGAATTAAAAACGCCTTGTGTGATTGCTACCAAAATCGCTACCAAAGTATTAAAAGACGGCGACTTGGTAGAAGTAGATGCTGATAAGGGTATTGTAAAGATTTTGAATAAGAAATAACCAGATCCCGCTATACAGCGGGATGCTCGATTTTGCATCTAGTCGCTTCGCTCTAGACAAAATCGGCAGAAGTAGATGCTGATAAGGGTATTGTAAAGATTTTAAAAAAATCATAGCCTATTTTTAGTAATTATCATGGCGTCACCAAAAGAAAAAAATCTATATTTTTTGGCAACAGCTTTTTGATAAGTTTTGATTATTAGTTCACGACTAGCCAAAGCTGAGACCATAAATAGTAACGAGCTCTTGGGCAAATGAAAATTAGTAATCAAATCATCTGCAAACTTATATTTGTAACCAGGATAAATATAAATATCTACCCATTTAACCCCAGGGGTTAAATCACCTGTTTTGTCTGAAAAAGCCTCTAGCGTCCGGGCGCTGGTGGTGCCAACTGCTATTATATTTTTGCCTGTTTTTTTTAGTTTGTTTAATGCTTCAGCTGTCTTTTTATCAATCCTGGCCCACTCATGGTGTATTTTGTGTTTTTCTATCTCCTCTGCTTCCACTGGAGCAAAGGTGCCAAGTCCAACATGCAAAGTAACTTTAAAAATCTTAATGCCTTTTTTTGACAGTTGTTTTAAAACACGATCGGTAAAATGCAATCCAGCAGTCGGAGCCGCTGCCGAGCCAATACTACGAGCATAAATAGTCTGATAATCTTTTTTAATTTTTTGACTGTCTTTGGTCTTGATATAAGGCGGCAGCGGCGTATGACCAATATTATCAATTATCTTGTCCAATTCTTTACCTGATTTATTAAATTTGACTTGTTTAGTCTTGCCATCTATATCTTTAATAATTTTGGCTTCTAATTTTTTATCAAAATAAATAGCATCTCCTACTTTTAGATTACGGCCACCAATCATGGCTAGCCAACCCGACGGGTTGACCCGATCTATAAGTAATATTTCTACTTTACCACCGGTACTTTTATGCCCATAAAGACGGGCTGGAAATACCTTTGTTTCATTGACCACCAAAACATCATTGCTAGTCAAAATGTCTGGCAAATCATAAAAATGCTTGTGGGCAATTTTTTGTTTAGCGCTATCTAAAATCAAAAGGCGCGAATGATCGCGTGGTTTTATTTGTTTTTGAGCTATTAGCTCATGAGGTAAATTGTAGTCAAATAATTTTATATTCATAAATATTATAAAATAGAGTGGCCGGCTTCGCCTTCGGCGAAGCCGGCAAGAACTATTTGATCCTATGCTCGTTGAGACGAAAATAGTGTGGTTTCTGTACTGAGTAGCTACCATTGAAAAACAACAATGGTAGCCAAAAAAATACTACAAAAAGAAACACTCCAATGCTAGAGCCAATAATACAAAAAGCATCACTTGGCGGCCCATGTTGATGCCTAGCACGATTGAGCAGAGACACGATGTCACTGCTGTAAAGCATTCCGTAACAACAGCCAATGGTGGCGTACACAAGGGTTACCCAGAAGTACCAACTCATGACCTTCCTCCTTTTTCGAGCCTAGTTCAAACCAAGGTGTCAGAGAACATAATCAAATAAAGATTATCTTAATAACAATATATTTGTCAATTTCTTTTTGAATAAACACAGCCACAATAATCCTGACGGTAAAATCCTTCTTCTTTGGACATTTTGCTTGATATCTTAAAACCGTCTTTCTTTTTCCAATCTCGGTCCAAAAATTCTATGCCCAGTTGATTGGCTAGAGACTGCCCAATCATACTAATTTTGGCGTAGTCCTTGTGAGGAGAAATAGATAAGACTGTAGCAAAAGTATCATAGCCTTCGGCTTTAGCTTTGGTCGCTGTTTTAGATAATCTGAGATCAAAACATGCATCACAACGTCTGCCGCGCTCCGGTTCGTTTTCTAACCCTTTGGTTTTTTTGAACCATTCTGAGCTATTATATTCGCCTTCTTCAAATTTTAGACCAATTTTTTTGGCATAATTTTTCATTTCATCACGACGCAAATTGTATTCTTTGCGGGGATGAATATTTGGGTCATAAAAAAATATAGTTAGATCATACTCATGAGCTAACTGATCCAAAACATATATTGAACATGACGCACAACAAGTGTGCAGAAGTAATTTCGGTCTCATACTAAAACATTTTTTTCTGACTGTCTTTTTTTTCTTTGCCTAAATACTCATAGGTCTTATCTGTAGCAATCCTGCCTTGCGAAGTACGAGAAAGTAAACCCAATTGCATCAAATAAGGCTCAAATATTTCTTCTATTGTCCCGGCTTCTTCCTGAAGAGACGCGGCCAATGTACCCAAACCTACTGGTCCACCAGAAAAATTTTCTACCAATACTGTAAGTAACCTTCTATCCAAATCGTCTAGACCATACTCATCAATGGCCATCATGTCCAAAGCTCTTCTGGTCAAATCACGAGATATTTTACCGTCTGCTTTGACCTGAGCATAATCCCTGACACGTTTGAGTACTCTATTGGCAATACGAGGCGTGGCTCGACTACGCTTGGCTATTTCTAGTCTAGCCTGATCTTCAATTGGCACAGCCAAAATATCAGCTGCCCGACTGACAATATCGGCTATTTCATCCTCATTATAAAAATTGAGCCTAAAAGTCGCCCCAAATCTATCTCTAAGTGGTGAAGAAATAAGATTATATCTAGTAGTGGCTCCAATTAAAGTAAAACGCGGCAAATCCAGCCTGAGCATCTGAGCTGAAGGACCCTTGCCCAATACAATATCTAATGCAAAATCTTCCATAGCTGGATAGAGTATCTCTTCGATGGTCTTGTTGAGACGGTGTATCTCATCAATAAATAAAATATCGCCATCTTGCAGATTGGTAATAATAGCTGCCAAATCTCCGGCTTTAGAAATGGCCGGTCCGGAAGTAACCTTGATACCTGTGCCCATTTCTTTGGCAATAATATGAGCGAGTGTAGTTTTACCTAAGCCCGGTGGTCCAAAAAGAAGCACATGGTCAATGGCTTCTTTCCTTTTTTTGGCAGCGCTAAGTAATACATCTAGATTTTCTTTGACCTGACGCTGACCCACATACTCTCTCAGAGTCTGCGGACGAAGCGTCAAATCCCAAGTACGGTCTTCATTTTGTTCTTTGGCTGATGTAATTCGCTCTTCCATTTCAAAATTTTAAATAAAAGTCACAGACGATACTTTATCATCACCGTCTTTAAATCTCATAAGTCTCACTCCCTGAGTAGCTCGTCCCAAAATACTAACAGATTTGATAGCTAGCCTTATTACCTGTCCTTTACGAGATATAATAATCATATCTTCATCCTCCATATTTTTGGAAACAATCTTAGCACTGGCAACCTCACCTGTCTTGGCTGTCACCTGAGCAGTCTTGATGCCACTACCACCACGTCCTTGCACCTTGTAAGCGCCCAAAGCCGTACGCTTGCCAAAACCATGTACAGTAACTACCAAAAGCTGTTCGTCTTTACTGGCTTTACCATCAGCAATAATATCGGCACCAATCATAGCATCATCCTTCTTGATTTTGATGCCTCTTACTCCAGAAGCACTACGACCCATAGACCGGACTGATTTCTCTTTAAATCTTATAGACTGCCCTCTGGCCGTAACCAACATAATATCATCATTACCAGATGACGGTTTGACCCAATCAAGCACATCATCTTTTTTCAAGGTAATAGCAATCAGACCACTTCTTCTGACATGTGTAAATTGTTCTACCTCTGTACGCTTGATCACGCCGTTACGAGTGACCATGACAAAATATTTGAAAGCCTTGAAGTCCTCGCTCTGTAAAATACTTGAGACTTTTTCCTCTGGAGACAATTGTAAAAAGTTGACAATGTTTTGACCTTTGGAAGTCCTAGATTGTTGCGGTACTTCATAAGCCTTGAGTTGAAAGACGCGTCCTCGAGTGGTAAAAAACATCAAATCAGAGTGAGTAGAAGTAGTAAAAAATTCTTCTACTTCATCTTGCTCTTTGGTAGTAAGACCCATCACGCCTTTGCCGCCACGACTCTGCGTGCGGAATGTCTCCGGAGCTAGTCTCTTTATATAACCATCTTTGGTCATCATAATTACAGTGGACTCATTGGGTATAAGGTCCTTGGTAGTCATTTTGCCAATAGCTGATTTTATTACTTTTGTCTTTCTAGGATCAGCATATTTAGCTTTGATTTCGGCCAACTCATCTTTGATAATACTCAAAACTTTGGACTTACTCTTAAGTATTGCTTCCAAATCTTTGATAATCTTCAATTTTTCTTTTAGTTCGTCTAATATTTTTTGACGCTCTAGATTGGCTAAACTCTGAAGCTTCATTTCTAGGATAGCTACTGATTGTCTCTCAGTCAGTTTGAATTTTTTCATCAAATTAACCTTGGCAATTTCTTTATCTTTAGAGGCGCGGATAGTTTTGATAACCGCATCAATTTTATCCAAAGCTTTTTTAAGTCCTTCCAAGATATGGGCTCTGTCTTTGGCTTTATCCAAATCAAACTGAGTACGCCTGACAACCACTTCTTGACGATGTTTTATATACTCTTCCAAAATTGACTGTAGAGTCAAAACTCTAGGCTGTATACCATCCACCAAAGCCAGCATATTTACATGAAACTTTTCCTGCAATTGAGTATGCTTATAAAGATTGTTCAAAATCTTGTTTGGATAAGAATCTTTTTTGAGTTCAATGACAATCCTGACTCCGTCTTTATCTGATTCGTCACGCAAATCTTTGACACCATCTATTTTTTTATCTTTAACTAACTGAGCTATCTTTTCCAACAAAGTGGCTTTATTGACCTGAAAAGGAATAGAGGAAATAATGATTCTGTATTGTCCTACTTTGTCTTCCACAATCTCTGCTTCTCCACGCGTTACAATACCACCACGGCCAGTAGCATAAGCTGTCTTGATGTCATCTATATCATAGATTACACCGCCCGTTGGAAAATCAGGGCCTTTTACAATTTCAATCAGCTCATCAATAGTAACATTTGGTTTATCAATAATGAGATTTATAGCCTCAATCAATTCCCCTAGATTGTGTGGCGGGATATTGGTAGCCATACCAACCGCAATACCAGTTGTACCATTTAAAAGAAGATTTGGTAATTTAGCTGGCAAGACTCTTGGCTCTTTCTGAGAACCATCATAGTTTGGTATGAAGTCCACTGTGTTTTTATCTATATCAAAAAGCAATTCTTCAGCTAGACCCTGCAATTTAGCCTCGGTATAACGCATAGCAGCTGCTCCGTCACCATCCATTGAGCCGAAGTTTCCTTGGCCATTGACCAATGTATAACGCATAGAAAAATCCTGAGCCATTCTGACCATAGAATCATAAACCGCTGCATCACCATGCGGATGATATTTACCTAGTACTTCACCGACTACGGTAGCTGATTTTCTGAATTTGGCAGTATGACGGAGCCCTAAGGTCCACATAGCATAAAGTATACGTCGATGTACTGGTTTTAGACCATCTCGGACATCTGGCAAAGCGCGAGAAACAATAACACTCATAGCATAGTCAATATATGAGCTTTGCATCTCTTCTACAATAGACAAGGGCTCTACTCGACCACGATTGTTTATCAGTATATCCTGACTAGCTTTTGTTTCTTTGCTGTCTTGAGCTTTATTAGTTGATTTTTTAATTAATTTCTTTTTTGCCATAATATTTCAAATTTCTTGATATATTTAATCTGTAAATTTAAATGTATTTATCATCGCATCAATAGTATTGTTATCTATATTTCTAAAGGTAAATAATAATATTCTATCCGCCATCGCTGTGAAGATAGTGTTTCCATTTTCTGGGAAATCATTATTTTTATACAAAACAACATTATTAATATTTATAATTTGATAACCATATTCCTCTGCTCTTTGTGCCAAAATATTTTCCAATGTATCGGTATTATCATAAAGCACTTCGCTTTCTGTATCCATACTAATTGATTTATCACTATAGACCAAATAAAAAGCGCTCAGGTCTGGACTCAATGGTATATCAAAATCTTCATATACAGCTCTATTTTTATATCCGGGAGGAATAGCTATTGAAAAATTATATTTATCATTTTTATATATTTCCCACTCATTAACATCAACTTTATTTTCCAAATATTTTTTGGCTTCGTCAATCAATTGGGAACGCTGCTCTTCTTTTTGAACTTCGTCAGCAAAATTCTTGGCATTACTAATACCCAAAACAGTGCTATCCTGAATTTTATCAACTGTCTGGTCGCCGGCTTCAAAAATATTTTGCCAAAATACATTACTACTTCTGTCTATACTACCAAAAGGCTCTCTTTTTACCCATTCAGAAAAAATAAAACCCGTTACTCCAAGTGCCACTATAACTATCAAAAATATTTTTTTATTTGACCCAAAAAAAATCATTTTTGCAAATTAAGTATTATTAGTTTCATATCATCCTGAGGCAAATCTTTTTTCTTTATTTTGAATTTGTCCTCTATCTCTGGTTTAGTACTTATTTCTTTGATAAAGTCCAATACATCATCAGCCTTTAATTTAAAGCTGCCGGCTTTATGACAGCTTGGTATAACAATTCGGGGCTCTACTTGACGAATGATTTTGGCCGCTTCTTTGGCTGTGGTCAAATCACCACCGCCAACCGGTACTATTAAAATATCGGCACCTTCCACCAACTCCAGATAACTATTGGCCAACTCTTCATGGCCAAACTCTCCCAAAAAAGCAATTTTTATATCTTCAAAAATAATATAATAAATAATATTGCCGTTTAAAGCTTTGCCATATACAAAAACATCTTTTACTTCGTACTCTCCCTGGCTATCAATCACAAAAGAATCGCTATCCATTTTTATCTTAGCAACTTGACTAGAATCAGAAAATAAAATTACATCCCCTTTTGCTTTGGAGAATTTTGTGGCTTTGTCCAGAGCATAAGGATTTATAACCAAAGTATGTTCACCATTTTTAAGCCTAAAATAGTTAAAACCATGCCATGAAATTGTCATATTTTTTACTGCTTTTTTATACCTATTAACGTCTCTAATTTTATCATAAATAATATTGGAAGTAAACCCCGTTAGAGAATCATATTTGCCTATAAAATAAGGCCGAAATTGGATTTTTACCAAGCTAATTTAAGTTTAAAAATAAAGTTATAAAATTAAGTTCACTCTCTATCGGCATAAAGATAAGAATGCCCAAAAAAATAAGCTAAAAAAGGTCTTTTTTCAATCTTTGATTGCTCCTAGTACAGGGGCTTGATTTTTTTCTTAGTTTGTGTTAATCTAAGGCGGCTATTTAAAACTAATTTAACAAGCTCTCAAGGCCTGAACCCTTGAGAACTCGACCCGCTTGCGGGGAGGGATAATCATTAATAATTAATGTCAGAAGAAAAAACACAAGTTCTAAGTCCAATGGATGAGCTGCTTAAAGATGAAAAGGCAGTAAAGATTCCTCAAGTTGGAGACTTAGTAACTGGGACTGTAATTAGCGTCTCAAAAAATGAAATTTATCTGGATATAGACGGTATCACTACCGGTATTATTCGTGGTCGTGAAATCTATGATGAGTCAGATGAATCCTCAAATCTAAAAATTGACAACCAAGCTACCGCCACTGTTATTGGCCTAGACAATGAAAATGGTTACATGGAGTTGTCCTTACGTGAAGCTGGACATAAAAAAGCTTGGGATAAATTGGAAGACCTACTAAAAGTAGGAACTATTGTTGACTCAAAAGTAATTGACGCCAACAAAGGTGGTCTAATGATAAAAATAGGCAATGTTGTCGGATTTTTGCCAGTATCACAACTTACTATCGAGCATTATCCTCGTATTGAGGGCGGAGACAAAAACAAAATATTGTCTCACTTAAAATCTTTTGTAAATCAGAATTTAAAAACCAAGGTTATTGATGTTGATGAAAAAGACGACAAGCTTATTGTCTCTGAAAAAGCTGCTTGGGATGATAAACAAAAGAAAGTAATCTCCAAATTTAAAGTCGGCGATATTGTAGAAGGAAAAGTAACGGGTGTAGTTGATTTTGGTGCTTTTGTAGAGTTTGGCGATGGTCTAGAAGGATTGGTTCATATTTCCGAGTTAGCTTGGCAAAGAATTGATAACCCTCGCGACATCATCAAAGTCGGCGACAAAGTAAAAGCCGAAATTATTGACATCGAAGAAACTAAAATTTCACTATCTATTAAAAAACTACAAAAAGACCCTTGGGTGGAAGTAAGCAAAAAATATACAATTGACCAAAAGGTCAAAGGTAAAGTTTTGAAAGTTAATCCATTTGGAGCTTTTGTGGAATTGGACGATGATATTCATGGACTGGTACATATCTCCGAACTTAGCAATAAAAAAGTAAGTAAACCGGAAGATATAATCAAAGTAGACAATGAATATGAATTTGTCATATTGACCATTGATCCAAAAAATCATCGCTTAGGTCTTTCCTTAAAAGTTGACCCAAAAAACTCTGAAGATGAATCTGAAGATAAAAAAGAAGCTTCTGAAAAAAAACCTGAAACTACAGAGGAAAAACAGTCTGAAAAAAAGACTGACAACAAAAAAGAGGAAAAAGCTAAAACTGGCGAAACTAAAGAAGAGTCCAAGACCAGCGAAAAAATCACTCCAACAGAAACTAAAGAGGAAAAAGACGCTAAATAAGCTTTCTATTTTCTGCTTTTTGTGTTTAAATAAAAAACAAAGGTAAAATTATATGAAAAATATTTTAAAAAATTTTCTCATCTTCTTTTTGATATTTGTAGCTATCGCCAGTGTCTTTACTTTTTTTGATAATAAATCAAAGCAAGTAGAAGAAGTGAGCATTGCCACCCTGGTGCAAGAAATAAACCAAGAACAGGTCAAAAGCATTACTGTCAAAGGCACTCAGCTTGATATAATATTAAAAGATGAGACACAACAAAGCAGTAAAAAAGAAATAAATGAGTCTCTATCCGAGCTCCTAAAAAACTACGATGTCAGCACTGAAAAAATGTCAGCCGTGGACATAAAAGTAGCTGAAGATAGCAACTCCGGATTTTTTCTAACCACTATACTACCCTTTATAATCCCAGCTTTATTTATCATCGGCCTTCTCTGGTTTATGATGAGACAAGTCCAAGGAGTAAACTCCCGAGCTATGACCTTTGGCCAATCAGGCGCTAAACTGGCTGACCAACAAAAACAAAAAATAACCTTTAAGGATGTAGCTGGAGCTAAAGAAGCTAAAGAAGATTTAACTGAAATTGTAGATTTTTTGAAACACCCACAAAAATTTATTGCCATAGGCGCCAAAATTCCAAAAGGCGTACTGCTATTAGGCTCCCCTGGAACTGGTAAAACTCTGATGGCCAGAGCAGTATCTGGTGAAGCTAGAGTACCATTTTTCCATATTTCCGGTTCTGAGTTTGTAGAAATGTTTGTCGGAGTCGGTGCTAGCCGTGTTCGTGATCTATTCAAAAAAGCTAAAAAGGCTTCTCCTTGTATAGTTTTTATTGATGAGATAGATGCTGTCGGACGCCAACGTGGTGCTGGTCTAGGCGGAAGCCATGATGAAAGGGAACAGACTCTCAATCAAATCCTGGTAGAGATGGATGGTTTTGACAATCAGACCAATGTAATAGTGCTAGCAGCCACCAACCGACCTGATGTACTTGACCCAGCATTGCTGCGTCCAGGACGTTTTGACAGACAAGTAGTAATTGACTTACCTGATATAAAAGACCGAGAGGCAATACTTAAAATACATGCCCAGAAAAAACCATTTGATAAAGATGTAGACTTACGACTTGTTGCCCAAAGGACTCCTGGATTTTCCGGAGCTGATTTAGCCAATGTGTTAAATGAAGCTGCTATTGCTGCTGCCCGCAACAACCAAAAAACAATAGACGGTAAGACAGTGCTTGATTCTATTGAAAGAGTGATGTTGGGTCGAGAAAGAAAAAGTCATATCTTATCTGATAAAGAAAAGAAGATCACCGCCTATCATGAGGCTGGCCACGCCCTAGCCGGACATCTATTGCCACATGCCGACGGAGTACATAAAGTATCTATCATATCCAGAGGAAGAGCCGCTGGCTATACTCTCAATCTGCCAAAAGAAGACCGTATGCTAAAAAGCTATTCTGAATTTATAGACAATATGGCTGTACTCCTAGGAGGCTATGCCGCTGAAAAAATATTTTTTGGCGAATTGACCACTGGGGCTTCCAATGATTTGAAAAAAGTTACTGAAGTGGCTCAACGAATGGTTACTGAATTTGGTATGAATGAAAAGATGGGTCCTCGTACTTTTGGAGAAAGAGAAGAATTAGTATTTCTAGGAAAAGAAATACATGAAAGAAGAGACTATAGTGAGAGAACAGCTGAGATGATAGATGAAGAGGTTTCCAAATATGTTGGACAAGCTCTAAAGACTGTCACTGATCTGATAAAAACTAATAAAGATAAAATGGAAAAAATAGTTAAAGAACTTATAGAAAAAGAAACCATAGAAAAGCATACCTTTGAAGAGCTAATGGCTTAAATAAAATTTTAGCCTCCCGCCTAACGGGAGGCTTTTATTTTCTGCTAAAATATTGTATAATAAAATCGTCAAATAAAAATATAAAAACAAATTAAAATAAAAAAATATGTTCTATCGAAAAGTCTACAAAAATGCCTGGCAAGCAATACACAATAATATGTCCGTAATATTCTTCGGGATATTTGCATCTCTGTTAGGCTTTCATGAAGTAAAAATTTTATTTAATCTGACCGGCACTACTCCCGATTTCTTGGGTACCAGTATAGAATCCTGGCTCAAAATACTTTTGACTTTTGCCACCGCCAAAGTTGGTCTTAGTGACCTACCCAACCTGATGACTCTGGTTGGATTTTTTGTTGTGTTTGCTATTGCCACTATACTGGCCATTTCCTCACAAGGAGCCTTAATTAAAGCTGCTGGGGAAAAGAAAAAAACTAGCTCAATGATAGAAAGATTAAGAGTTGGCGTAGAAAAATTCTGGCCCCTCTTAGGATTGAACGTAATAAATACCCTGCTAGGCTACTTCTTTATAGCTCTAGTGATTGAGCCACTTATTTACTTCTTATCAAACAGCCAAGATTGGTCTATTTATATTATATTGGGAATTGTCACTTTCTTTGTACTGATACCTATGATTATCATTCTTTCTTTTGTGACTAGATATGGAGCGGCCTATGTTGTCTTAAAAAATCAAAATTTTTCTGAAGCCTTTCTAAACAGCTGGGTTTTATTTAAGGCCAATTGGGTAATCACTATTGAAAATGCCCTTCTATTACTATTTATCACTGTGCTTTTCTTTGTATTAATGTTTACAGCTTTGGTATTTGTATTTGTGCCATTTATGATACTAGCCATGTTTATGTCATTTAGTGTATTAGCCTTCTGGATTATAATGGTAATTGGAGTATTTTTGGCAATATTTGTCTTTATATTTGGCACGGCCTATTATGGAGCCTTATATAATATGGTCTGGACTTATATTTTTTTGGAGCTAGTCTCCCCCGGCAAAAGTCAGAGTAAAGTACATAGACTAGCCCATAAACACCTACCTAGGTTAGCAAAATAAAAATATTTTAAAACACTAAAAAACCATTCCCAACAAAAACTTAGAATGGTTTTTTGTTAGCTAAAACAAATTGACTTATATTCTTTTAATAAAGTATAATATCTATACATAACTAAGATCTAAAATTTATATGGCAGACCAATCTGGCCTCGCAGCTATATCTGGTGATGAGAAAACAAGAAAGCTGCAAAGCAAACTATCAGAGCTAGAATTAAGAGAAAAAGAAAAGCGTATCCAGGAACAAGCTGATAAAATCGGCGTGTCTTATATTAATTTGGACAAATTCCCTATTTCACAAGAAGCTATCAAAATAATCTCAAGAGAACAATCTGAGTCTTTGGAAACTGTCTGTTTTTTATACACTGGTAATGAAATGAGACTGGGCTCTCTCAATCCCACTAATCCTCAAGTGGCCAATTTAAAAAAAGAATTATCAGAGATATACCACACCCAAATAAAGGTATATCTAATATCAGAAAATAGTTTTCAAAAAGCCACTCAAATATATAACAAAATCCCCCAGATAATCCAAATGGAAGGGGTTACTATTACTTCCGAGGACTTGGAAAAATACCAAAAACAGCTCACCAATTTTGAAGATCTCAATAAACTAATCCAAGAAACCCAGCTGACTGAAACTCTAAATATCGTCATATCAGCCGGCCTTACTTTTGGCGCATCTGATATCCATATTGAAGCCGAAGAAAAAGATGTAAAAATCCGATTGCGTATGGATGGCGTACTTCATGACGTGGCTTCCCTACCCCGTGATACCTGGGACAAAATAAACTCTCGTATAAAATTATTGTCTGGATTAAAATTAAACTTGAACAATAAACCACAAGACGGACGTTTTACTATACATTCGGACAAAGAAAAAATAGACGTCAGGGTATCCTCTATTCCAACGGCTTATGGTGAAAGTATTGTCATGAGGCTACTCAAAGCTTCCGTCGTTGGCTTACAATTTGATAGCCTTGGTCTACGTGGCAAATCATATAACGATCTAAAAAATGAAATGGGTAAGCCAAACGGCATGATCATTTCTACTGGTCCTACTGGTAGCGGTAAAACCACTACTTTATATGCCATTCTCAATCAACTAAACAACCCACAAACAAAAATAATTACTCTAGAAGATCCAATAGAATATAAGTTGCCTGGTATTGTCCAAAGTCAGGTTGAAAATATTGATTCAAGTCAAGAAGAATTAGACGAAGGAACCACCAGAAGAAATATCCATTACACTTTTGCCCGTGGTTTGAGAGCTATACTTAGACAAGACCCAGATATAGTAATGGTTGGTGAAATTAGAGATTTAGAAACCGCTGACACGGCTATCAATGCCGCTCTTACCGGACATTTGATGCTTTCTACACTACACACCAACTCAGCGGCTGGCACTATACCACGTCTACTGGCTATGGGCGTAAAGCCATTTCTATTGGCTCCAGCTTTGAACGCCATAATTGGTCAAAGATTGGTTCGCAAGTTGTGCCAATACTGTAAAGAGGAGGACCAAGAAATCGACAATGCAACTATGACTGTTATTTTAAACGCCTTAAATGAAATCAGCCCTGAGTCAGGTCACAAACCAAGCGATTTAAATAACCTGAAATTTTATACTTCCAAAGGCTGTGAAAAATGTCAGAATATCGGCTATAAAGGCCGAATCGGAATTTATGAGGTATTTTTGATGTCCCCTGAAATAGAAAAAATAATTTTATCGGACAATACTTCAGAATATGAGCTAGAAAAAATAGCCATCAATAATGGAATGATAAGTATGCTCCAAGATGGCCTGCTCAAAGCTTTAGAAGGCATAACTTCAATCTCTGAAATATTTGATAAAGTAAAAGACTAAAAAATCCCGCCCCTCGACTTTGCTCGGGGCGGGATTTTAAAACTATTTTAATTTGTTTTTGGCTTCTTGAAGCCGTTTTTTTGTTTCCTCAATCACATCAACTGGAGCATTTTTTACAAAACTTTCATTTTGAAGTTTTGCTTCCATCCCACCAATATACTTTTGTAAATCTTTTCTTTCTTTATCGGTCATTTCTTTGGATAGGTCAATATATACTATACTGCTGTTTATATACTTTGCCTCCACATCCAATCTATGATCTGACAATGTAACTCGAGCCATCTGAGAGGCCAAAATTAAATAATCATCGTCTAAAATTTTGCTCTCAATATAACAATCTGGAAAATCAGTCGGTGCTATTTTGTTTTCGGCCTTCAAATTCCTAATGGCTACTACCAGCTCCTGAAGCTCAGCAAAATCCGATATAATATTATCATCAAATTTTACTGTCTCTGGCCATTTTTTAATCATCAGTAGCTCAGCCTGACCAAATTCCTGCCAAATTTTTTCTGTTACAAATGGCGTAAAAGGATGAGATAAAATAAGAAGTTTTTCTAAAATATAAAGTAAAATATCATCTTTCTCTTTTTCTATTTTGGATATCTCCAAATACCAGTCAGCTAATTTGTTCCAAGAAAAATCATAAATTTTTTCACCAGCTGCCGATATTCTAAAATTGTCCATATCATCACTTACTTGACCGATTAGCTTATTTAACTCCGCTAAGATCCAACGGTCGGCCAATGTCTTGACTGGTGGTTGTTTGACAACCGGTCTTATATCTTCTACAAAATTAAATATAAATCTGGATATATTCCAAAGTTTGTTTACAAAATTTCTGTAGCCGGCAATTTTTTCTTCATAAATACGCAAATCAGCTCCCGGAGAAGAGCCGATTATCAAAGATAGACGCAAAGCATCTGTGCCAAACTTCTCTATCATTTCCAAAGGATCAATACCATTACCTAGTGACTTGGACATTTTTTGACCCTCTTTATCTCTGATAAGGCCGTGGAGATAAACTGTATCAAATGGTTTATCTTTTAAAATATACTGACTCATCAATATCATCCTGGCCACCCAAAAAAATATAATATCATAACCCGTTTCCAGGACAGAAGTAGGATGAAATAAATCTAAGTCTGCTTTTTGACTATATATAAATTCATAGCACCATAAGTCTGTATCGTCGGTGATATCTTTATCAGGATAATACTTTTTGAACACGTCTTTAAAATCATCGGTATTATTATATTTTTCATGACCCGCCTGCTTTAAATCCAAATCTTTAAATTTTATAATCTTTACATCAATAATCCTAGCATAACCAAAATTTTCTTTGCTCTGAGAATTTTCCAAAATTACTGTCTCGCCTTTGGAAAAACCTTTATCAGACAATCTATAAGTTTTTTTCTTTTCTCCGCTTTTTATAATAGCTATTAAGTCTTTATCAAAAGACAATTTTTTATCTAATGGCCAGCCTAGGGTTGAAAAAGTCCAGAGCGATGAAGAAAACCAAGTATCCAAAGTAGCTTCATCTTGAATTATTTTTTTTCCTTTGGCTTTGACTTTAGCTTCTGCTTCATTGTGGGCTACTATGATATCGCCTTCTTCGTCATACCAAACAGGTATTCTGTGACCCCACCATATTTGACGTGAGATGCACCAGTCGTGCAAATTTTCCATCCAATGAAAATATATTTTAGAAAAACGCTCCGGTAATATTTTTATTTCGCCACTTGATACTGCTTCTGTAGCCAACTCTTTTAGACTTTTGCCTCTACCAGGTATTTTTTTATCAACTGCCACAAACCACTGCTCTGATGTAAGCGGTTCAATTGGAGTGTCACAACGGTAACATATAGATAAATTATTTTTAAAATCTTCTATCTTATCAATTTGACCGGCCTTCTCTAAATCTTTGACAAAAGCTTGTCTGGCCGCTAGGACTGTCAGGCCTTTATACTTGCCGCCGCTTTCCAATATCTTACCCTGTTCATCAATCAGCTTGATAATTTCCAAACTATGGCTTTTGGCAAAATCATAATCAATAGCACTGTGAGCCGGAGTAACACCAATTACACCAGAACCAAAATCTTTATCAACTGTCAAATCAGCAAAAACTTTTACTTTTATTTTGTGTCCTGCCAAATCTACTTCTAAAGTCTGGCCAGTATATTCTTTATACCTTTTGTCATCAGGATGAACAGCTACTCCGGTATCAGCCAGCTTGGTCTCTGGTCTAGTAGTGGCTACTATAAAAGGGCCATATTTTATATAATACAATTTAGCCATCTGCTCTTTGTATTCTACTTCATCATCAGCCAAAGTAGAGGCACATCTTGGGCACCAATTTACAATCCTATGGCCACGGTATATCAAAGAGTCTTCATACATTCTAATAAAAGCTTCGCTGACAGCGTAGGATAAACCATCATCGTATGTATATCTTTCTCTTGACCAATCACAACTAGAGCCCATCTTCCTAGTCTGATGTCTGATAGTGCCTTGTGAATTCGCTACATAATCTTTTACTCTTTGCAAAAAAACTTCCCGACCCAAGGTCTGTCTATCTGCGCCCTCTTTAGCCAATATTTTTTCTACTTTAGTCTGGGTTGCAATAGCTGCGTGATCCGTACCAGGTAACCATAGAACTTTTTTACCTTTTAACCTGTTGTACCTAACCATCAAATCTTCATAAGCCAAAGCAGAGGCGTGCCCTAGGTGCAACACACCAGTAGCATTTGGTGGTGGCATAGCAATACTAAAATATTCTTTGCTTTCTTTTAAATTGTCAGGATTAAAAAAACCCGATTCTTCCCAAATTTTATAAATATCATCCTCATATAAACCAGGCTCATATGCCTTAGCTAATTCTTCTAATTTTTTGGCCATAATATTGTTATCTTTCTTTTGTCACCTTCTAATAATTTTATATCTACTCTTATAGTTCTTTCTGGTAAATTTACAATTTTGTCCGCCCATTCAATAGCTACTATTATATTATCATAGTTTAGATAATCGCCTAAACCTATATCATAAAGATCATCTTGACCTCGCAAACGATAGCAATCAACATGAACAAACTTATCAGCTTTTTTATGCTTTACCCCGTTAAATTGCGGCTCAGCTGCACCTCGCATGTGCGAGGATTTAACGGAGTGAATATCATAAACTTTCATCAAAACAAAAGTCGGACTGGTAATCTGCTCTTTTATCTTGAGCGCTTTGGCTAGTGCTTTTACAAATACCGTCTTACCGGCTCCCAGATTACCGCTCAAAGCTATCAGCTCCCCGCCTTCTAATCTATCGGCCAAATCATTAGCTATTTGAGCCGTTTCTTTTTGGTTATTTGATATGTATTCTTTCACCCCGTTAGAAATTAATGATTAAATTTTATTTTCCCCGTTCATATATAAGCCTTATAATTTTTAACGGGGTTTATTTTATTTATTATATTTTATTTTTGGTAAGTTGCCAATTAGACTGGGGACCAAGACTAAATACCTTTTTAGCTGGCAAGATATCCTTTTTCTTGTCTTTTATATTATAATAAGCGGCAACGGCTATCATAGCGGCATTATCTCCAGTAAACTTCAGCTCTGGATAAAAAAACGGTAAGTCTATTTCTTTGGCTCTACTGGCCAAAGATGCTTTTAAAAAACTATTAGCTGACACCCCTCCCGCTAGTAGTAAAGATTTGACTTTATATTTTTTTACAGCCTTAAAAGTCTTGGTAGTTAAAACATCGGTAACCGCTGTTTGAAACGAAGCACAAACATCTTTGACATCCTGCTGGTTCAATTTTTTCTTTTTTTCCAAAGCATATAATACTGCCGTCTTGAGACCAGCAAAAGAAAAATCAAAATTTTTCTTGTCCATCATTGGTCTGGGAAAATCATATTTTTGACCGTCTCCTGACTCAGCCAATCGACTGACAATCGGCCCACCCGGATATCCCAGATTCAAAAGCTTGGCGACTTTATCGTAAGCTTCACCAACTGCGTCATCTAAAGTTTGACCAAGTAAAAAATACTGCCCATGCCCTTTCATCAACACCAGCTCAGTATGTCCACCCGATACTATAAGTACGAGAGCTGGGAAATATTTCTTTGGATTTTTTACTAACTCACTATTGGAAAGCCAATTGGAATAAATATGGCCTTCCATATGATTGATTGGCATGAGCGGTTTATTATTAGCATAAGCTAATGTTTTAGCCGCGCTAATTCCTAAAATTAAAGAAGTAATAAGACCCGGTCCAGCAGTAACAGCTAGATAATCTATACCCGCTAATTTGTTTTTACCGGTTATTTCTTCTAGCAAAGGTATAATGGTCTCGGCATGTTTTCTAGCAGCTACTTCCGGCACCACCCCACCATATTTTGTGTGTATATCAACTTGAGAATAAACAATATTTTTTTCTAAAACCAAAAAAGATCCGCTGCCTTTTATCACGGCTACAGCTGTCTCATCGCAAGATGTTTCAATTGCTAAAATTTTCATCCACTTGGAAATTTAAGCTAATTAATAATAATAAAATTATCTTAATATCTATTATATTATACATTATAGCAGACTTGACCTTTACTATAAACTAATTAGATATCAAGCTAATTTAAGATAAAAAATGCTTTGTGTCAATATTGACCAATAAAAATAAAAATGTAAAAATAAAGCTAATGAGCTGTGTACATTGACAAGCTCAAGATATAATTCTAGCGAGGGGTAAAACTCCTCTTTTGTTTATTTGAAAAAGCCAAAAAACCCTTTCACGAAGGAGGACTACAATGCCTAGTAATCAAAACGGAATCAAAATTTCCGGCGACAAAAAAGACTGTCTGCGTCTAGCCTCATGGCTGACTAGTACGGTCGCCAAAAATGTGGCTGGTATCAGAGAAATCAAACTATCAGGAACATCAGGACTGTGTGACAGAGCTATAGCCCTAAAAGAGAATCAAATGTGCCTTATGGTGCAAGGAGACCAAGTGCTTTGGCACTTTTGCCAAACAAAGAGCTGTGCGTCACAAATCTTTGTGCTCAAGCCTCAGAACAATGTCGAGGCAGATATTTTGCTAAAAACTTTAGCTGACTATCTGACCAAGATCTGTGGCAAGACTAGCATCAACTTGGTCAAAGCACTGGAATGCGGTCCACAACAACTCGTCAACAAATATTCACGCCCCGCCATCAGCCAACCAGAAGACCCAAGCCATATCCTCTACTCTAGACGCTTTCCTCAACCAATCAAACTGCCAGAAAAAACCGAAGAGGTCTATCTGGCTCTACTGCTTCTTTTACCCACTTACGGACAGGCACTTCTGGACGTAAGCGGAGTTTTTCTCCTGCCCAATCCCGTCCGTCTTCTTGATGAATTTGCCCACAACTTGGGAAAACAAAAACTCTGGTGGCAAACCGGCTGGAGTCAACTCCTAAAAATCACTCCCAAGATAATCGAACGTGCCCGTAACGGCAAAGGGATGCTTGTCCATCGCATTAGATTGGAATCAAATGGAGTATTGGCCACAAACTTGCAGACCAAAAAGGAGGCTGAGACAATGCCGGAAAAAACCTTTAGACTCAATGCTAGACAACACATGGTCTACCACTCCCTTTTGAGATTGGCCGGAGATGATCTTGCTAATGTCGTGGAAATCAGTCGCTACGCCACCAGATTGCTCAAGCTTTCCAGCTTTGACATTCCCAGAGGCAGTATTAGCAACTACATCAAACAGCTAACCAGACTAGGCTTGGTCGAAAATGGCTCTCAGCGCGGTAACATCAAGGTTTACCGCCAGCCCACCTCTATTATTGACGGTCATCAAGCCACCGATCCGCCAAAGAAAGTCGAAAAAAAAGTTGCCAAAAAGGGAAACGGCGATGACAATACGACAACAGACAATCCTGATACTCCTACCTCTTCCAAGACACCACAAAAACCTGGTAATGGTAGCAATAGCTTGCTTGCCATACTGACTGGCGGAAACGGAACAGGAGACTCTGTCGACCAACTGGTCGAACAGGCCACCAGACAATTTCACGGCATCGGCGGTGTGTTGGAGTTGGCTCGACGTTTACAAGAAGCCGGCTTCCAGACCCACGACAACAACGACGGCACACACACTATTTCTTTCACCACCAGCAAGTGAGCATCATCTTGAGCACAGAAACATGAGGGCACGCGAAACAGAACGCGTGCCTTTTTTTGTATTGACAAAATCCCAATATATTACTAATATATGCAATTACGCTCCCCTCACAGAAACCCAAACCCAGGAGGAAAACATGCTCATTATCAGACAGGGTCTCCAAGGCATTGCTGTGCTTGACCACAGCAAAGAGCTCGGCCAGCCTGGCCAGTACAGCTCCTACAAAGGAGACGAACTGGAAGATCTGGCCAGCATCGTAGCGGCAGCCAAAACCAATGGCTTTGAAATCCGCTACTACTACAAGGATCTGCATACCTCGGCGAGCGAGATCATTCCGACCAAAATAATCATCACCGACATTCCGCCGATGACTGTCCAGAAGTTCCACAGCCATCAGGCCGTACACGAGCTTTCGGTGGTCACCGACGGCGAAATCGTAGTCATCGATTCCGACGTCCTGAACGAAGCTGATGTCGAGGCCATTCGAAGCCAGGGCGTCGCTCTCCGTGTCAACGACATGGTGATCGAAGATCCGGGAGTACGCCACAGCGTAGCCAACCTCACAGACAGCTACGCTACCTTCACCACGGTCCAGACTGCCCGAATTCCCTTTGAAAGATTTGAGGCCGACTGGGTGCGCTAAACAAGCTCACCAAGGCCTGCGCACAGGCCCAAAAAGGACTTCCCCGCGAGGAAGTCCTTTTTATTTTTAATATACTTTGATATCTTTTTCAAAATCCGGAAAATAGTCTTTGACTTGCCGGACATCAAAATCACTTATTATTTTTTCCTTTGATTCATGAGAAAGCAAAAACATAAAAACATCCTGAATTAGTTGGCCGGCCGGTATTTTTTCATTTGTCAGATAAATATAATAGTCCCTGTCTAAAACCACGCTGTACATCTGCCTATTGCTATCGTCGCCTATTTCTACATCAAATTTCCATTTGCCATTTTTACTATAGGTATTTTTTATAGTAATATTGTCCATAAGATAATAATCTGTTATGTTTTAATTAACTTAATATATTCTAATATGTCCCGGAAAAAAATGCAAAAATTTGCCGAGGCCGAAAATTTCCCCAATCTTATTCAATTACATCAAAAAGATCATAAGGAAAGGCTTCAAAAAATTCTATCTACAAAAAAAGATATTATCTTGGAGCTGGCTTGCGGCCGTGGAGAATACACTTTGGCACTAGCCCAAAAAGATTCTAAAAAAAATTTCATTGGTATAGATATCCAGGGCGAACGTTTATGGAATGGCGCCAAATATGCACTAGAAAACAAAATAAGTAATGCCTATTTTTTGAGAATCCAAATAGAAGACTTGGAAAAATATTTTAAAAAAAAATCTATCCAAGAAATTTGGATTACTTTCCCTGATCCATACCCAAGAAAAGGCCAAATCAAAAAAAGACTTACTAGCCCAAAATTTTTACAAATTTATAAAAACATACTAAAAAAAGAATCTCTATTAAACCTTAAAACTGATGACAAAAATCTCTATGATTATAGTCAAACTAGTATAAAAGACTTTGGCGGCCAGCTAAAAGAAAAAATAGAAGATATATATAGCCAAGATAATTTACCTGATTATCTAAAAATACAAACCAATTTTGAAAAAAAACACTTATTGGCTGGCAAAAAAATTTATTATTTAAGCTTTTCTTTAAAGTAGCTAAAAGCCTTAGTTATTGACAATTTTACAAAAATATGGTATATTATCCTATTAACTAAAAAATAAGCTAAAAATATGAAAAATTGGTTAAAAATCTTATTAATAATCAGTGTTTTAGTGGCCTCTTTTGCCTTTACTCCTTCAACTTTGGCTGCTGATTTGATTATTAGTCAGATAAATGTTGGCAATTTTGAAAACAATACCGCCCAACTTAGCTGGCGCACTAATCAAGCCACCAGAAGTATAGTTTATTTTGGGGAAAACCCGGACGATTTACAATATAGACTAATTTATAATAATTATGATTATCAACATAAAGTAACTCTGACCGGATTGGAAAGTAAAACTACTTATTATTATAAAATAAAATCTACAGCCAAAGATGGCATATCTAACCAAACTTTTCTTCTAAATTTTGAAACCGGTAAAATAAAAGATACCACTGAACCAAAAATATTATCATCTCAATTGATACAAGTAACTAGCGATGCAGCTGCCTTTGCTTGGACTGCCAATGAAGAAGTAAAATCTGTAATATATTATGGTATCGGAGAAAATAATTTTAATAAAAGTAAAAAAGTAAACTCATATATAAATGATAATGCTCTTACTATCACTGGCCTCAAAGCCTATACTAGATACTCAGCCAAAATAAAAATCACTGATAGGGGTGGCAACTACTATTACAGTAAGGTGTTTACTTTTACAACAGGAGGCGACATAAATAAAAATACTGCCTTGAGTATTTATAATATTGAGCCTATAAGTTATGGAAGCCCTTTAATATCTAGCCGTCAGGTAACTATAAAATTTAAAACTAATATTGCCACAAAATCTTATATTAAAATTGGTACCCAATCAAAAAAATATGGTAAGGATATACCGAGCACCACTTCTCATCGTCAGACTACGCATGAAATTACTTTGAAAGATCTAAAGCCTAATACTACTTACTATTATGTCATTACTACTAAAAATGATATTTATGGACATAGCAAATCAACTACTGAATATCAATTTATTACCTTGCCCGAACAAAGTCCAGAAGTGTTGGGAGAAAAAATAAATTCAACTAAAGTAGACAGTGATAGAGATGGACTGATAGACTCTTATGAAGTGGCTATTGGCACCGATCCTCTAAACTATGATACTGATGGTGACGGCTACAATGATGGCACAGAGATAAAAAATGGTTATAACCCAAAAGGCCCTGGCCATTGGATAAAACTTATCTACGGTAAAGAACGCAGCTCACTTGGTTATGAACAAAACAAAGCTGTAGAATTAAAAAATGTTTTAGAGCAAAGGATAGGTAAATTTTATATCAGCAAGCAAAACTGGTTCACTATAGTCAATGCCTACGTCTACGGTGGCTATCCAGTAGAAGCAATATCTCAGTCTATAAAATGGAGTGGCAAAACTGTCCACCCTACTATCCCCTGGAGTCTCTGGAAAAACAGCCCTGATTATCAAAATTATATAAATAAATAACAAAAAATCCCCCGCCTCTGCGAGGGATTTTTATTATTATCCAAACATCAAAATATCCGGTTTAAATATCAATAAAATACCAATAATAACCATTATTGTGCCGCCTATCAAGCTTGACCAACGAGAATATTTGGTACTAAGGCCAGTAAGCTGCAAAGTAGTCATAGCCACAAAAAATACCAACATATCATCTATCATAAAAAAGAATATGTAGACCAAAATATAGCTATAATATTGCCATGTACTTAGATCATTTAAAGCTAATATCTGAGTATAAACAGCTGGCAGTCCGGCTGAACAAATAAGCTCTACTAGATTGACTGCAAAAGCTAAAATAATAATACCCATCAGTGACAAAACAAAACTTTTTTGGCCGACTATTTCTTTGAGCCTATTAAATATCTTTTTCTTTTTTTCTCCTCCACTTACTTTGCAAGTGCCGGCTTTGTTGGTATAAAACTCTTTGATATTGTAAATTCCGCCACCTAATGCCAATAGACCAATAAGTATTCTAATAAAAATTACATAAGCCAAAAACAAAATTAAATTTAGCCAAGCAACCATGAATAAAAAATATACAAAAGCCGAAACAGCAATAAACGTCAGACCAAGAGCCCACATCTTTTTTTTATTTTCCATACCCAATAATAAGGTAATCAAAAAAACCAAAGCCCACATAGCACAAGGATTAAACCCATCCAGAAAACCCAAGGCCACACTCATTCCCAAAAGTGACATATTGTCTAAATTAATTCCTGGTACATCAAACAAGCCATTTTTATTTTCTACAGTTGGCTCTGGTATTTGATCAACAGCCGACATTTCTTCTTTCATTTGTATAGGCAGCGGTCTTGGCACAACAATCACTGCCCTTGAATTTAACTGACTGATAGCCTGCTCAATCTGAGCACCGGTAGTCTGTTCATTAAAATAGCCTATAAAATAATTGTCGCCTACTACTGTGAAAGGCACACCTGACACATCAGCTTGTAATTTTTTTCCAAAATCCATCAAAAGATTAGCATTCTCCTTACTACTAGTAACTTCCAGACGATTAATGACAATATTAGGATAACTGGGAGCAATCTTATCTAAAAATAATTCTTCTTTAGCACAGTGAGGACAGCCATTGGCATAAAAAAAATAAACCTGATTGGCAGATTGTGTTTTAGAAATATTTGGTAAAAATAGTAGTGACAAAAATATAAAGACGGCAAGCAAATTTATTTTTTTCATATAATTACTCTTTTGTTATCTTTATGGCATAGCCTTCTACAATGGCTTGGCTGATTTTTTTGTAAGCACTAGATAAAATACGCTGAAAAGTACTTTGTGATGTTTTCATCGCTTTGGCGCATTGTATTTGATCGAGATTTTTTATATTTTTTAGACGTAAAGCCTCTAATTCTTCTTTGCTTATGTCTATTTCTTTTAATGTAGCTAGCGGTAAGCCTCGAGGCTTAAAATAGGTAACTATAGGATCAATAGCTATTTTACGTCTGCCTCGAGGCCGACCAGCCCCTCGTCTTTTTCTAATATTTACCATATCTACTATTTTATACTATTTGGGTAATAATTCAATATCTAGCGACCCAGACGAGGCTTTCTCTGCCTCCTATTGAGACCAGCCCCACGACGATTATTTGGGGCAATTTGCCCTTCTGGAAGGGCACTATTGGCACAGTTTCCCATGCCACGCCCTGTCATTGAGCCCTGACCATTTGGCCCTGTACCGTCTCTATTTGGCATACTATCACCTCCTTTTCTTATCAATGGTTTATATTATGAATATATACCCAAAAATATGTTTTGTCAAACTACTGCCGATACTGTTATAATAACAAGAAAGAAATAAATAAATATCTTATATGGCTTTTTTAGACAACCTAAATTGGCGCTTTGCCACCAAATCATTTGATACAAAACGTGAAGTAACTAAAGACGACTTAGATAAAATATTATCAGCCATCCAATATACCCCCACTTCACGTGGACTTCAACCCTACCATATTTATATTATAAAAAATACAGAATTAAAGAATAGATTGAAGCCAATAGCCAATGATCAGGCTCAAATAGATTCTGCATCATATGTTCTCATTTTTTGTTCTATAGTCGGCCGACAAGCGCTACTAGATAGAGTATCAAAATATGTTGATATAGCCGCCCAACTACAAAAACAAGACCGCGCCGAATTAATCAATCTAGAAGCTGTAAGCCAAAATACTATAAACAAAAAAACTGATAATGAATTAAAAGCTTGGGCTATCCGACAGACTTATATTGCTTTTGGTTTTGCTATAGCTGCCTGTGCCGAGCTAAAAATTGATTCATGCCCTATGGAAGGATTTAATAGAATAAAAATGAATACTACCTTATCACTACCTGACTCACAAAAATCACAAGCTATACTCACTATTGGGTATAGAGAATCTGACCCCAAAAGACCAAAGATAAGGTTCCCTGAAGACGATTTGTTTACTTATTTATAAATAATATATGGAAGGAATAGTCTTAATTATATTTTCATTAATTATATTTTCGATCCCCTTGGCTCGTAAAATATATTTTTCTGATATCCAAAATAAAGAAGAAAAAATATCAACTAGCCGAGACTTGTTTTTTGACTGGCTCAAAGGTCTGTCCATTATAGCAGTTATTATTATACATGTTAGTTATTTCTATTCTTTTTACTTTGGCCAGCCACACCCATTTTTTAATATCATAAACAACTTATCACGTTTTGCTATATCAATATTTTTTATTTCCTCCGGTATTTTGCTAAAACCACTGGCAAACAAGAAATCAGCCTTGACTAAATTTTATACTAAAAAAATTGTCCGAATATTTTTGCCTTATATCATAATTGTCTCAGCTCTAGCTATGTTTACTGGGACAAGTATAAAGCATTTTTTATATTTATTAATATCTGGCCAGGCGGCCGTGCCTTATTACTTTGTAGTAGTACTTTTACAATTTTACCTTCTATACCCTGCCCTCTCATTACTAAGAAATAGCAAAATTTTTCTATATATCAGTTTCTTGATTACCCTATCATCATATCTTTATCCTGAAACCTGGAGAATATTTGGCATCCCCTTATTTGGAAAGTACCTATTCTTTTTCCAATATGGCATTTATATGAGAAATTACTTTATTATTTATCAAAAAAAGTATTTTCAAACTCAAATTTTGTTTTGGCTATCTATTATCATCATATATTGGCTGATTGTCTTCAATTTTGATTATCGTTTTTACAATGTCCGATTGTTTTATGGTCTAGCGATATTTAATTTTCTGTTTTTATTAAGAGACAAAATAAATCTAAACAATTGGCTACAAAAAATACTCATTAAATCTGGCCAACTGAGTCTCTGGATTTTTTTGCTTCATTTTTTCGTAGTAGAGCTGTTTTACAAACTGTTAAATAACTATAGCCACAATATCTATCTGGATTTTTCTATAATCTTATTGTTATCTACTATCGTTAGTTTTGGAGTTGCCTATATTTGCGATATTATATATAAAGGGGTACTAAAATTATTTAAATAAAAATATGTGTGGAATCATCGGCTATATTGGTGACAAAAAAAGCGTCCCTATACTTTTGGAAGGTCTGGAAAAATTGGAATACCGAGGTTATGACAGTGCTGGGATATGTGTCCTGTCCAACAAACAACTTACTAGTATCAAGAAAAAAGGTAAAGTCTCAGAATTGGCCAAACAGGAAAAAATAAAAAACCTGACTGGTATGATTGGCATTGCTCACACTCGTTGGGCAACACATGGCGAACCAAATGAAATAAATGCCCACCCTCATTTGGACTGTCATGGAGATATCGCTATCGTCCACAACGGTATCATAGAAAATCACCAAGCCCTAAAACAACTTCTAATAAAACAAGGCCATAAAATAAAATCTGAGACTGATTCAGAAATAGTGGCTCACCTGATAGAAAAATTTTATCAGGGCAACTTAGAGCAAGCTGCCCGCCAAGCTATAGGGCTAATAGATGGGGCTTTTGGATTGGCTATAATACACAAAAGTGAAGATAAGATAGTGGTCGCCAGACGAGGCTCACCATTGATATTGGGTGTAGGTAAAGGCGAGATGTTTGTTGCTTCTGATGTGCCGGCCATACTAAAATATACCAAAAAAGTAATTTACCTCAATGATGATGAGATAGCTATAATATCCAAAAATAAATATATTATCAAAAATATAAGTGGTCAGAAAATAAACAAAAACACCCATGAAATAAAATGGAGTGTCGACCAAATAGCCAAACAAGGCTACAAGCATTTTATGCTCAAAGAAATATTTGAACAGCCTCAAGCTCTGACCAATACTTTACGCGGTCGGATAAATAAAAACCAAATTAAGCTATCTATTAATTTAGATATAAAAAAAATAAAAAGAATAGTCATCACGGCCTGTGGCACCTCCTGGCACAGCGCTTTGATTGGCAAATATCTATTGGAAGACATTGCTCGTATGCCTACTGAGGTAGATTATGCTTCTGAATTCCGCTATCGAGACCCAATAGTATCCAAAGAGGATTTAGTTATTGCTGTTTCCCAATCTGGAGAAACAGCCGATACTTTGGCAGCCCTCAAGGAGGCTAAAAGCAAATCAGCCAAGACTCTGGGCATAGTAAATGTAGTAGGCTCTACTATCACCAGAGAGGTTGACTCTGGTATATATTTACACGTCGGTCCAGAAATTGGTGTAGCTTCTACCAAAGCTTTTACTTCTCAGGTGTTGGCTCTTTTGATGTTGTCTTTATATATTGCTCAGCAAAAAAACATACCTTTTGATAAAAAAATATTATCTGACCTAGCTAAGGTACCTGAAAAAATTGGCCAAGTTTTGACTCAAGCTGACAAAATAAAAAAAATAGCCAAAGAATTTAAGAACAGCCGCAATTTTTTGTATTTAGGCCGCGGCCTCAATTTTCCGGTTGCTCTAGAAGGCGCTCTCAAATTAAAAGAAATTTCCTATATCCATGCTGAGGGTTATCCGGCCGCTGAGATAAAACACGGCCCTATAGCTCTGATTGATCAGGACATGCCGGTAATATTTTTGGCCACCAAAAATAATCTTTCTCAAAAAATAATCAGCAATATGCAAGAAGTCAAAGCTAGGGGTGGTCAAATCATAGCTATAGTAAATGACCTAGACAAAGAAATAAAAAAATTGGTAGACTATATTATCGAAGTACCAAAAATAAGTAATGAGTTGTCACCAGTTGTAAATGTGATACCATTACAGCTCTTGGCTTATTATATAGCTGATATAAAGGGTCTGGACGTGGACAAACCCCGAAACCTGGCCAAAAGTGTCACCGTAGAATAATTAACAAAAAAACAGAAATGGAATATTTAAAATTTCCAGATAAAGCCCTCAATCATATATTGTCTATTCCTTTTATTTATGCCCTGTTGTTCCCCTTGATCCTTTTGGATATTTTTATAGAGCTATATCACCGAGTTTGTTTTCCTCTTTACGACATACCTTTGGTCCCCCGAGAAGCTTATATAAAAATAGACCGACAAAAATTAGATTATTTGGAGCCTATTCAAAAAATAAATTGTATGTACTGTGGCTATGCCAACGGACTTTTGAGGTACGCCACTGTCATTGCCGCCGAGACTGAGGCCTATTGGTGTGGTATCCAGCATCAAAAAAACTCTATATTTATTGTACCAAAACACCAGGAAAAATTTGTTCCTTATGATGACACCAAAAAATTTGATAATAAATACAAAAAATAACCTTAGACAACCTTGACATTTTGCCGATTTTTCGTTATTATATCGGAGTTATTTTACCCATGGCCCCATCGTCTAGTGGTTAGGACACCAGGTTTTCATCCTGGCAAGCGGGGTTCGATTCCCCGTGGGGTCAACATTTGGCCAGCTACATTCGCTTGTGGTCTTTGGCCAAAAAGAGTATTGTGTCCTCGATTCCAAAGAAAAAGCCTTGGGGCTCGGACTCGAGGAGAGCGAACGCAGTTGAGCCGAAAGACAAGAGACACTTCTTTAACGAAGTGCTTTTTTGTTGAATAAAATAGACCCACATTGACACTTTTACTATTATGTGCTATTATATTGGCGAGTAATAATAATTGCTCAAAAGTATAGTAAGAGTAGAAATGAAGTCGAGTTTCGAATTTACTATAGTTAATTCGCATTTATTTCTACATTTATCATGCAAGGAATTATCAAAAAACTGACTGACAAAAACTTCGGTTTTATCAGCCCAGAAGACGGCGGAAAAGATCTATTTTTCCACGCCAACGAACTTAGCGGTGTCTCTTTTGACGAGCTACGTGAAGGCGATAACGTCACTTTTGAAGTATCTGATACTCCAAAAGGCCCAGCTGCTACTTCAGTTAGCAAAGCCTAAAAGTATTCATACTTTTTAAAAATAAAAACAACCCTGCACCATAACGGTGCAGGGTTGTTTTTTGTTGTTATAATAAAAATGGTAAGTATAATTCTACAATTTTTTTGGCATTGGTAAGAAACGGCCAAAGATATTCTATGCCACCTATATCATAAATATAATATGGAGCCCAAACTCTAAAAAGACCTATTATATTTATCAAAAAAGAAATTAAAAATAAATAAATAAATAAATTTACCAGCTTATGCCCCGGTTTTTCTCTAAAAAGAAAAGTAATAAAAAAATATAAAATAGGTGTCGGTGCCAAAAACCAACGAAAGCCATAGGCAGCGCCGGCATAGGCTCGGGAGCCAAAAGCATAAAAAATATAAATAGCCAAAAATGTCAGTGCCACCAAAATAGCTTCCCAAAAAAAATCTTTGTTTTTATTTTTTAATAATTTATAAAGCCCAAAAAATGATAATAGCAAAATAGGCGAATAGAAAAACAAGCCATGCGTACCAAAAAATATATTGAATGTATAGACAAGCAAAGAATGCTTAAATATATTACCCTTTGCTTCTAAATTCCACATCTGTCCGTTGACAGACCACATTTCACTATGCAGTTGGGGTGGTAGTATATCGCCGGTAATCTGAATATTTAAATAAAGATGTAAAGAAAACAAAAATATCGCTGGTAAAATATAATAAAAAATATTTTTTGCCCCATAACGAAAAAAATAATAAATAAAAAATCCACTAAAAAATGCTAAACCAGTTGGTAAGTCTATAACAGCAGCCAAAGCTGCTAAAAGTCCTGACCAAAAAATCCATTTTTTCTTAAAGCCCTGGATTTTTAATAAACATAAATAATAAAAAGATATAAATAAAAATGAACCGGCTATTGTATGATTGTTAAAAACTGTAGAGTATGGCAAATACAAAGTTGCTAACGCTAAGCCGGCCAAGAGACGATAGCGGTATTTTTTTTCAATATCTATCAAAATCAAAATTTGATAAAAGTAATATAAAAGTAATATAAAACTTCCCCCAACCAACAATAAATTGATAACATAAACAGCTGGCAAAGAAAATCCATGGCTCAAAAAAGGCTTGGTCGGCAGCTCCCAGGAAAAGATATGGTAAAGAGGATAATATATACCGGCCGCTACTACTGACAAAAATGGCGGCTTGGAAGAATAAAAATTTCCCTCTCTAAAAATCTTGTCATCTGTATTTACATTATTTTCTGTGATAATAAAACTACCATTTTTGACTAATGAATTTATAGTCAGATAGCGCGAAGATGAATTGGTGCTAGGTATATCAGAATCAGTAAAAATAAAAAGAAAGGCCACAATAGCAAGCAAAAAAAAGGCTAATTTGTGCTTTTTAAAAAAACTCATTTTTTGACTTTTATATAATAGTTTTTATTTTTTTTAAAATTAGCCCTGACAATCAACTCCCCCAAAAAACCCATAGACACCAACTGAATACCGACTATTATCAAGAGTATACCCAAAAATAAAAGTGGCCGATTGCCAATCGGACCATGGCCGAGAAACCATAAGGCTGATAGATAAATATTAATAACTAAGCCGGACAATATAGCCAATAAGCCCCAACCACCAAAAAAATGAGCTGGCTTGTATTGATATTTGGTAATCAAAATAACATTTATCGGATCCAGTATATAATTTCTGATTCTCTTTAGCCCAGAGCGTCCGTATTTTGAATCACCGAATTGACGTTCATTATGCTTTACTTTTAACTCACCAACTTTAAATCCCTGCTGATAGGCCAAAGCTGGTAAAAAACGGTGCAAGTCTCCATAAACATCCAAACTTTTTACTACTTCGCTTTTATATATTTTGAATCCACAGTTGAAGTCATGTAATTTTAACCCCGTCATTATACTGACCGTAAAGTTAAAAATCTTAGATGAAATTTTTTTGACCAGAGGATCTTTGCGATCTATCTTCCAACCAGAGACCAAATCATAACCCTTATCAATCTCTGCCAGCAGGCGAGGTATCTCTGTAGGCTCATCCTGAAGGTCGCCGTCCATAGTAATTACCAAATCACCCAAAACCTCTTCAAACCCTACTGCCAAAGCAGCCGACTTACCAAAATTTCTCTTGAGTTGAATTATTTTCAATTTATTGTTCTGGCTTTTTATACTTTCCAATACAACTATACTATCATCTCTTGATCCGTCATCTACAAAAATAATTTCGTAGTCCATATTAGCCAAAACAGCTGACAATTTTTGATACAGTACAAGTATAGACTGCGCTTCATTATATATTGGTATAAGGATTGAAATTTTTCTACTGTGCTTTTCCATATAATTTAAAATTTATTTTTTTGTAACTTGAGTAAAAAACAAATATAGTTTATAAGCGGATGGATAATAATAGATAAGGCTACAGCCGCAATGGCATTTTGCCAGCTTATCTGTATATAAAAAGACATAGTGATGATTGCTCCTGCTATCCAATCTATCTGATCATAAGGAAACCAAAGTGTGCCTGGCATTATATTTTTGCGGCGCTTGATAAAACAACGAAATAAATCTCCCAAAAGAGCCCCCGAAGCAGACAAAATACCCAGAGCCAAAAAATTTAACTTTGTATAATCATAAATATAATAAAATTTATCTGGAGTATAGAACCTGACTTGGAGATAGGCCACCAAAACAGCTGCTATCATGCCAAAAAATAAGCCTCGCCAAGTTTTGTGATTACCAAATATTCTTTTGTTTTTTAGGCTTTTACCAAAATCAACTGGGCAATCCAAAAAATCAATCCATCTAGAAAGACTGGCCATCATATTGGCCGCTCCAGCTGGCAAAAATAGCCAGACTAATGAAAAAAAATATTGCCAAAAATCCGCTAGCATAAGCTTTTTATATACTATAATAATACCTTGTTTTCTCCTATTATTCAATAAATAAGATAAATTTGCTATAATAATAATATAAATAACTAAAATAACTTTTATGGACGCAAAAACACAGGCTAATAATCAAATTTTGACCAGAGATGTTTCTGATCCTAATTCCGTTTCTCCAATAGCCAACCAAACATTCAACACTCCAGCGCCAAGCAATCCTATGACCGCCAATCAAATAGCCAATCAGGGTGAAGCCCTAAATTCATCCAATCCAATCTTAGCTCAAGCTGCTCAGCAAAAAATAAACGACCAAAGTGCAACGCCAGACCAATCTAACACTTCTCCTGGCTATACAGACAAAAAAAGTCAAACCCAAATATTTGGTAAAAGTGAATTGCTTGATGCCAACAAAATACTGTCTGAAACTTTATATATTACCAATGGAAAGAGAGTGGCCGATCTTGGCGCTGGTGGCGGGATGTTTAGTTTGCAGGCAGCTAGACTAGTTGGCGACCAAGGCGTAGTATATGCCGTAGATATCATAAAAAATACTTTATTGGATATTGAATCAAAAGCCCGTATGTCCAAACTCTATAATATCAAAGCCGTTTGGAGTAATATTGAGATATTAGGCGCCACCAAAATACCAGAATCCAGCCTAGACTTTGTCCTACTGGTAAATGTCCTATTTCAATCTGACAAACATTATGAAATGATGGCCGAGGGCCATCGCCTACTCAAATCAGAAGGCAAAATGCTAATTATTGATTGGAGTACCACGGCCCCAGGTTTTACACCACAAAAAAACCGACAAATAAACCAAGCAAATATCAGAGAACATGCCAGTAAACTCAAATTGGTGTTGGAGCAAGAATTCCAAGCTGGCCAATACCACTTTGGTATGATATTTGTAAAACCATAAACTATACAAAAAACGGGCTTGACCCCGCCCTTCGTGAAGAGCGGGGTTGACGAGGCCTGTTTTTTAATTTAACATATAAATACTTTTTAAAATAACTTATGGATTTATCAAAATTTTTTAACTTATCTTACCTTTTTAACCGTTTTCCTGAGGCTGGATTTTCTTGGCCGATGAGAATTACTCTATTGATTATTTTTTTGGGAGCCATCGTCCTGGCCATATTTGCCCAATTAAAATACAAAAAATCTGCCGGCTTATTAAAAAATGTCTGGTACAAATTACAAGTTTGGGGATGGACCACCGGAATAATAGGCCTGACTTTTTTCTATTTTAGAGAAGTCAGAGCTATTTATATCAGTGCCCGCGGTTGGTTGTTATTATTTTTACTAATAGAATTGATCTGGCTGGTATATATTATCAAATACTGGCAGACCAAAATTCCACAAAAAGAACAAATCATCCAAAAAGAAAAAGAATTTGATAAATGGCTACCTAAGAAAAAATAATAAATTATCACAAATAAATAAAAACAGGCCCTAGTCTGTTTTTATGTTTTATAAAAAACAATTCGGCCAGCGGGGTGAAAAAATTGCCCTAAAATATTATCAGTCAAAAGGCTATAAATATATTGCCCAAAATTTTTATACCCGCTATGGAGAGATTGATTTAATTTTACAAAAAAATCAACAAATGTTGATAGTAGAAGTAAAAACCCGCTCCAGCCTGAATTTTGGTTGGGGTGAAGAAAGTATCAATAATAAAAAAATAAATAATATACAAAAAGCCTATCAAATTTTTTGCCAAAGATATAAAACCGAAGCAAATTACAAAATAGAAATTTGTATTGTAGAAATAATAAACGGCCAAAATAAAATAAGAACTTTTGAAATATAGTCCTTGACTAATAAAAAAAAATAAGCTATATTTACCTACGATGAAAGTTAGTTTACTATAGTAGACTAGCTCTTTTTTATAAACGACGTAGGGCGAGGAGTTTATATATAATATAAGCAAATAATTAAATTAATTAAAGAAAAAAATTATGGCAAACAACAATATTGCCGCTGCCATCAAACTAATTGCTGAAGAAAAAAACCTTTCTATGGAAGCTATTATTGGGGCTATAGAAGCCGCTTTAGCCGCTGCCTATCGCAAGGAATTTGGCAACAAAAATCAAAACATCAAAGTAGTATTTAACGCTGACAACGGCCAAGCCGCTGTTTTTGATGTTAAAACTGTGGTTGAAGATGTAGATTTGGAAGAAGAGGAAAAAATGGTAGAAGAGCAAAAAAATAGAAAAGAGGCTGGTGAAGAGATTCCGGAAGAAGAGCTCATAAAGAGATTTAATCCCCGAAGTGAGATGATGCTTTCTGAGGCTCAAAAAATCAATACTGACTACAAAATCGGTGATATTATTGAAACTAAGCTGGAAGTACCAGAGGAATACGGACGCATGGCCGCCCAAACCGCCAAACAGGTGATTGTCCAGCGTCTGAGAGAAGCCGAACGTGATCACATATTCAATGAGTATAAAGATAAAGAAGGCCAATTAGTCTTGGGCACTATCCAAAGAAAAGAAGGCCGACGCTATATAGTAGACCTAGGACAAGCCAATGCCATCCTAACCCCTGAAGAACAGATCAGAACCGAAGGATATAATATTGGCACTCGTCTAAATTTTTATATTGTAGAAGTAAGGATGGGAAATAAAGGACCAGAAATAATTTTGTCCCGTACTCACCCCGAAATTGTCCGTGAGCTTTTTGCTACCGAGGTACCAGAAATTGCTGCCGGTACAGTAGAAATTAAAAACATTGCCCGTGAAGCTGGCTCACGCTCTAAGATAGCTGTAGTAGCTACCGAAGAAAATATAGACCCCGTAGGGTCATGTGTCGGTCAACGTGGCTCAAGAGTCCAGACTGTCATCAATGAACTAGGTGGAGAAAAAATAGACATTATAGAATGGGAAGAAGACGTAAAATCCTTTATTGCCAACTCTCTATCTCCGGCTGAAATAGAAAGTATAGAAATCAACGAAGAAGCAAAAACCGCTTCAGTAAAGGTGGCTAATGATCAATTGTCTTTGGCTATAGGCCGCAGTGGACAAAATGCCCGTTTAGCTGCCAAATTGACTGGCTGGAAAATAGATATTATATCTGCTGAAGACGGAGATAAAATGTCTGCTAAAGGTGATGACAAAAAATCAGAAGAAAAAGCAAAAAAAGAAAAAACTGATGATGACAAAAAATCAGAAGAAAAGTCATCTAAAAAATCTAAAAAATAACTAACAATAAACTCATTATGTCCAACGTAATTTTATTGGCTATTTTAGCTTCACTTATCTCCATAGTTTTTGGAATTCTGCTAATAAAGAAAATTTTGAAAAGCCCAAGTGGCGATGAAAAAATGCAAGAAATTGCATCAGCTATACAAGCTGGTGCTAAAGCATACTTAAATAGGCAATATAAAACCATTGCTTATCTAGCTGTGGTCTTATTTATTGTCCTAGGCTTTGCCATAGACTGGGGAACTGCTCTAGCCTTTTTGGTAGGCGCTGTCTTATCAGCCGCAGCTGGAATCATTGGTATGAATGTATCAGTCCGCACCAATGTCCGTACTGCCGAAGCTGCTAAAAAAGGTATCCAACCAGCTATGAGGTTGGCTGTATTAGGTGGTTCAGTGACTGGAATGCTGGTAGTTGGCCTAGCTCTATTGGGAGTAGCCGGCATGCTTGCTCTACCATTTATCACTGTCAAACATCTAGTTGGCCTAGGTTTTGGTGGCAGTCTTATCTCTGTATTTGCTAGACTTGGTGGTGGTATTTTCACCAAAGCAGCTGATGTCGGCGCAGATCTCGTAGGAAAAGTTGAGGCTGGTATCCCAGAAGATGACCCGAGAAACCCAGCTGTGATAGCCGATAATGTGGGTGACAACGTTGGAGATTGTGCTGGTATGGCCGCTGATCTTTTTGAAACTTATGCTGTGACTTTAGTAGCCGCTATGCTCCTAGGATCTTTGACTTTCAAAGATGCCAGTGGACTGCCTCTAGAAAATCCTATCTTGTATCCTCTAGCTCTGGGAGCAGTAGCAATCTTTACTTCACTAATCGGTTTATTTTTTATTAGACTTTCCAAAAACAAGTCCGTTGAAGAGATAGAAAAAAATGACGGCATCATGAAGGCTCTTTACAAAGGCTTGATTGCTGCTGGTGTCCTGACCGTTGTTGCTTTCTTTTTTGTCACCAAATATATGATGTCTGATTTAATCAGTACTGATTACCTAAATATATACTATGCTAGTTTGGTAGGATTGGTTGTAACTGCATTTATTGTTTGGATAACCGAATATTATACATCCACAAAATACAAACCTGTAAAATCAATTGCCAAAGCTTCTGAGACCGGACACGGCACCAATATTATTCAAGGTTTGGCCGTCAGTATGAAAGCCACCGCCTGGCCAGTACTGGTGATTGTAGCTGGTATTATAGCTGCTTATAGCTTTTCAGGCCTCTACGGCATTGCTGTTGCCGCTATGAGCATGCTATCACTAGCTGGTATTATAGTTACTATTGATGCTTATGGACCAATCACTGACAATGCCGGAGGTATTGCCGAAATGGCCGAATTACCAGAGGAAGTAAGGAATGTTACCGATCCTCTAGATGCCGTGGGTAATACTACCAAAGCTGTAACCAAGGGCTATGCCATTGCTTCCGCTGGTTTGGCTGCCTTGGTTTTGTTTGCTGCTTACACTGAAGATCTGGCTGCTTTAGGCAAAAATATATCATTTAACCTAGATGAGCCTTATGTTCTAGCTGGATTATTTATCGGCGGCTTGTTGCCTTATATCTTTGGCGCATTATCCATGGAAGCGGTTGGCAAAACTGCTGGCTATGTAGTCCAAGAAGTGCGCAGACAATTCAAAGAAATGCCAGGCATTATGGACCGAACTCAAAAACCAGACTACACCCGAGCTGTAGATATAGTAACCAAAGGAGCTCTAAAACAAATGATTATCCCAGCTCTTATCCCAGTGCTATCTCCAATACTTATCATGCTTATCTTTAGAGACAACGGCTGGCAAGTACTAGGTGGCACTCTGGTTGGCTCTATTATCACTGGAATATTTCTTGCTATTTCGATGACTTCTGGGGGAGGAGCTTGGGACAATGCCAAAAAATATATTGAAAGCGGTCACCACGGCGGCAAAGGATCTGATGCTCACAAAGCCGCTGTGACAGGTGATACTGTCGGCGATCCTTATAAAGATACTGCCGGTCCAGCTATTAACCCAATGATTAAAATTTTAAATGTGGTTGCACTTCTTCTCATTGCTGTGCTTCTCGCCTAAATAACTATGCAAATTACCAAAAAAGACTTAGAGAAAAACCAAGTCGAGCTTACTATCGAAGTATCAGTTGAAGAAATCAAGCCTCATCTGGAAAAAGCTGCCCAAAAAATTTCTGCCCAACATAAACTACCAGGCTTTCGTCCCGGTAAAGCACCCCTGGAAATGGTCAAAAATAAATTTGGCGAAATGATGCTACTTCAAGAGGCCTTAGATTTTGTAATATCTGATTCATACTTTAAAGCTATCACCCGCGAAAAACTAGAAGCTGTCGGACAGCCTCAAATCAATGTTGAAAAAATGGCTCCCAACAATCCGATAGTTTACAAAGCTATTGTCTCATTGCTACCAAAAGTAACTCTGGGCGAGTGGCAAAAAGAAGAGGTAAAAAGACAAGAAGCCAAAGCCACTCAAGAGGATATAGATAAGACCTTGGAGCAATTAGCTACTATGAATGTCAAAGAAACCGTAGCAGACAGAATTTCAAAAAAAGGTGACAAAGTAGAAGTGGATTTTGAAGTCCTGATAGATAAAGTAGTAATTGAGGGCGGTAAAAATCATAAATACCCAGTAGTCTTGGGGGAAAACAAAATGATTCCTGGCTTTGAAGATCACCTTGTTGGTCTAAAAGCCAAAGATAAAAAAGAATTTGAGTTAAAATTCCCAGACAAATATTTTGAAAAAAATCTAGCTGGAAAATTAGCTACTTTCAAAGTAGAGGTGGTGGCGGTTTATGAAAGAGAAATGCCAAAACTAGACGACACTTTTGCTAAAACTATTGGTTTTGAAAGCTTGACTAAGCTCAAGGAGCAACTTGAACAAAATATTACTCAAGACAAGGAACTCAAAGAACGCCAACGCTTAGAAGGCGAATTAATATCTGCCTTGGTAAAATCAGCGACTATTGGTGATGTACCTGAAAATCTGATTGAAAATGAAATCCATAAAATGTCTCATGAATTGGAGCACAATATCCGCAGCCAAGGTATGGATATGGCTGGATACTTAAAATCTATCAACAAAACTCAAGAGGATCTAAAAAAAGATTTTAAACCACAAGCTCTGGAAAGAATAAAAGCTGCTTTAGTTCTACGCCAACTATCAATAGAAGAAAAACTAAAAGTGGAAGAAAAAGAAATTGACCAAGAAATTGCCAAGCAAAAAGAAACATACAAAGGCAATCAGGAAGCTACCAAAAACATAGAAGCCACAAACTACCGTCAATACTTGGCCAATATGATGACCAACCAAAAAGTAATAGACTTTATTACTGACAAAATAGTTAAATAAATAAAAAAACAGCCCTGCATCGTAACGGTGCAGGGATGTTTTTTTATTTGATTAAAAATGCTATAATTTATATATAAATAAAATATGTATAAAAAAGAATTAAAAATTGCCAAGCAAGCAGCGAAGTCTGCCGGAAAATTTCTTAAAAAAGAATTTTTTAATTTTGACCAAAAAATAGATTATAAAACCGGCAATGAAAGAGTCACTCGCTACGACAAAGAGGCCAATAAAATAATTTTGAACAAGCTCCGTAAAAATTTCCCAGACTATGGAGTGTTGTCCGAAGAAAGCGGTCAGACTGATAAAGATAGCCCCTATACCTGGATAATAGATCCACTTGATGGCACTACCAATTTTACCATTCATCACACCCTGTTTGCTGTAACTATTGCCCTTCTTTATAAAAATAAGGTTGTCATGGGCGTGATATATAATCCAATACTTGATGAAATGTACTGGGCTACTGAAAATAATGGGTCTTATAAAAATGGCCAAAAGCTAAAAGTTTCCGCCAAAACAGACTTGAAAAAATCTATTATCACCTATTGCCACGGCTCAGGAAAAACAAACACAGAAAAAGCTTATCGTCTATATAGACACTTCCATGATATATCCCATCACTGCCGACATTTTGGCTGTACAAGTTTGGAGCTAGCTATGTTGGCAGCGGGTGACACTCAAGCACATATGATTAGTGGGGCTAAAATTTGGGATATATCCGCCGGGACAATTATTATCAAAGAGGCTGGTGGCAAAGTCACTGATTGGAAAAATAAAACTTGGAATAAAGAATCCAAAACAATCCTAGCCGCTAATAAAAAAATACACCCCTTGTGCCTAAAAGAGCTAAAGAAAGTAAGGCTTGCCTAAAATATAATTTTTTGCTAAATTAGACATCCGTGGCCACGTAGCCAAGTGGTAAGGCAGAGGTCTGCAAAACCTTTATTCGGCGGTTCGATTCCGCCCGTGGCCTCCACTCGACTCGCTACGCTCGCTCGTGGTCTCCGACCATGATTTAAAAGTTGAGTGTCCAAAGCTTGCCGAGAGACAAATGTGAGATAATTTATCTCATTTTTTGTTTACAAAAAAGCAGCTTACAAAAGCTGTTTTTTTAATCCTATGGTACCGGCGATCGGACTCGAACCGATACGCCCAATGGGCACAGGATTTTAAGTCCTGCGTGTCTACCAATTCCACCACGCCGGCCTGTAATATTAAAGTCTGGAGCGGGCGACCGGGCTCGAACCGGCGACCTTTTCCTTGGCAAGGAAATGTTCTAGCCAACTGAACTACGCCCGCTTAAAACACAAGTATTATACAATAAATAAGGAGAAAGTCAACCTTTAAAAAGCTTGGTTTTAGACCTTAAAAATGCTATCATTAAGAAAAGCAAAATCACTACAAAATGAGCAAAAAACAAGAAAAACTAGTGGTCATAGATAGCAACGCCCTTTTACATCGGGCCTGGCATGCTATACCCCCTCTAGAGACCAAGGAGGGTCTGGTAGTTAATGCTGTTTTTGGTTATACCTCACTTTTGTTAAAAATAATACAGGATCTCAAGCCCGATTACATCATAGCTTCTTTTGACTTGGCTGGTAAAACTTTTCGCCACGAACAATACAAAGAATATAAAGCTAAAAGAATAAAACAAGCCGATGAATTTTATAATCAATTTCCTCTAGCCAAAGAAGTCCTGTCAGCTTTTAATATCCCTATACTAGCCAAAGAAGGCTATGAGGCCGATGATGTCATTGGTACTATTAGCCAAGAAGTATATAAAAAATATCCCGACATCCAGACAACTATCGTGACCGGAGACCTAGATGCTCTGCAATTGGTCAATGACAGGGTCAAGGTATTTACTCTCAAGCGCGGTCTGAGTGATACTATTACCTATGATAAGCTGGCTGTCAAAGAAAGGTATGGCCTGGCGCCAGAACAAATCATAGATCTCAAGGCACTACAAGGAGATAGTTCTGATAATATACCAGGCGTCAAAGGAATTGGTACTAAAGGAGCTTCTGATCTTATCCAAAAATTTGGAACGCTGGAAAATCTATACAAAAATTTTGAAATATCGGATATTAAAGACCGCACTAAAAAGTTATTAAGGGAACAAAAGGATCAAGCCTATGAGAGTAAGGGATTGGTTACTATTGTTACTGATGTGCCCCTTGATTGGAAACTTGAACAAGCTAGGTTCTCAGATTTTGATCCAGAAAAAGTTTATAAAATTTTCCAAAAGTTGGAATTTAGATCACTCTTAAATAAAATCCCTCATCAAAAATCTGACATCAATGGCGACTCTGTCAAAAATAAAAAACAAGGCAGTGTCTATCACCTGATAGATAATGAAGAAAAATTTGAAAAATTTTATTCTCAGATAAAAAAACAAAAAATCTTTGCTTTTGATACCGAAACCACTGGCTTGGATGTGCTAAATGAAAAAGCCCTGGGCTTTTCTTTTGCTTGGCAAGCCCAAGAGGCATATTATATATCTTTTATCAGTAAAAAATTTACTGACTTTGTAATAAAAAAAATAAGCCCAATTTTGGAAAATGAAGAGATCAAAAAAATTGGACACAACATAAAATTTGATCACAAAGTTTTAAAAATTCTTGGTATAGACCTCAAAGGTCTTAGTTTTGATACTTTGATTGCTGCTTATCTTATCAACCCTAATAGAGGTTTACGTTTGGAAGAGCTATCTTTTAGCTATTTGGGGTACAAAAAACTCAAATTGGCCAACCTTTTGGATGTCGCTCCAAAAGGCAAAACCCAAATAAATATGGCCGAAATTGACCCTCAAAAACTAGCCTGGTATGCTGCTGAAGATGCTGATATCACCTACCGTCTTTACCAAAAACTTTTACCAATTATAAAAACCAACGAAAACTATGATCTGTTGATAAAGATGGAGTTGCCTTTAGTGCCAGTTTTAGCTGACATGGAGCTAACTGGTATCAGTCTAGATAGTCCATTTTTAAATAAAATGGCCAAAGAGTTTGATACTGAAATAAAAAAAATAAGCCAAAAAATATATAAGCTGGCTGGGACTGAATTTAACATATCCTCTCCTTTGCAGTTAAAAGAAATCCTATTTGAAAAATTAAAAATAAGCCAACAAGGCATCAAAAAAACTAAGACCGGATTATCTACTGCCGCTGCGGAGCTAGACAAAATGAAAAGTGCCCATCCTGTGATACCTCTTATTATAGACTACCGTGAGCTAACCAAACTCCAGTCAACTTATATCAAAGCCTTACCTGAACTGGTCAACAAAAGAACCAATAGAATCCATACCAGCTTCAATCAGACTGTAACTGCTACTGGTAGACTATCATCATCTGACCCAAATCTACAAAACATACCTATCCGTACTGAACTTGGCAAAAAAATAAGACAGGCTTTTGTAGCTCCCAAAAATTATAATCTTTTGTCAGCTGATTATTCTCAGATTGAACTCCGTTTGGTGGCTGCCTTTTCCAAAGATCCCAAAATGATGACCTCCTTTAAAAAAGGTGAAGACATTCATGCTCGTACAGCCGCCGAAATACACAAAATATCTCTGGAAAAAGTAAGTAAAGAAATAAGACGCACTGCCAAAGAAGTAAATTTTGGTATACTATACGGATTAGGCTCACGCGGACTGGCTCAAAGAACTGATCTCAACCAAACAGAAGCCAAAGAATTTATTGAACGTTATTTTTCCGTTTACAAAAATATAAAAACCTACATTGAAAAAACCAAAAATTTTGCCCATCAAAATGGCTATAGCCAAACTATCTTTGGACGCCGCCGCTATTTGCCTGATATAAAATCAAATATGCCAATGCTCATTGCCCAGGCTGAGCGTATGGCTATCAATATGCCTGTCCAAGGCACGGCGGCTGATCTGATAAAACTAGCGATGATAAATATGCATCAGGGCTTGCCAAAAATCAGTCCAAGCTCTAAAATAGTCCTACAAGTACACGATGAACTGGTCCTTGAAGTCCCCAAAAATGACTTAAAAAAGGTAGCCAAATACGTCAAAAATACCATGGAAAATGTATACAAATTACCTATACCGCTCACAGTTGACATAGAAGTAGGTCAAAACTGGGGCAAACTTGAAAATTACAAAATATAAATGCTTTTTTTCTACTACGGAAACAATTCATACCTGGCCAACCAGAAAATACAGGCTATTGTCGAAAAGTTCAAAAAACAAATAGACACAATCGGCCAAAATGTAGAATACCTTGATGGTGAAAATATGACCAACGAGGATTTTTTTCGCTCTGTCTCTATCATGGGTTTTTTGGCGGATAAAAAACTGATTATCATAAAAAATATTTTTGACAACAAAAAACTATCCGGCTGGCAAGATGCTTTGATAGATTATATAAAAAAACAAAAAAACACTCCCGATGAAAATTATATTATTTTTTTTCAAAGTGGTCAGCCTGATGCTAGGACCAAACTATATAAGACATTATCAAAAATAAAATTTTGTGAGGATTTCAAAGAATTAAATAATCGTCAGTTGATTATTTGGGTTAAAAATCAAGCCAAAAAATTTGATAAAGAAATATCTGATAAAGCTACCGACTTACTAATAAACTATGTAGGCAACGATCCTTGGCAATTGTCCAATGAAATAGCCAAGCTAGCCAACTACAGTCAGGGACAAATAAATGACCAGGCTGTCTCGGAAATTGTCCAGGCCAAAACTGACGAGAGTATTTTTTCTCTGATTGACGCCTTGGGACAAAAAGATAAGGCTCAGGCTCTCAAATTAATCGAAGAAAAAATAAATAAGGGTGTAAATCACCAATATATTCTAACTATGATTGTCCGCCAATTTAGGATACTTATTAAAACAAAATCTCTAGAAGATAAAATAATATCTCCTGGACATCTATCCAGTACCCTAAAAATTCACCCACTAGTAGCTAATAAGACCTTAGCCCAAAGCAAGCTATATGATATGGCTCAACTAAAGCTAATATATCAAAAACTTTTATATCTGGATGAAAAATTCAAAAGTAGCCAAAATCAAGAAAAAATACTTTTTGCCAAAATGATAAATGAACTATAAAATCTAGCCAATAGGCTGGATTTTTTTATTATATTTTGCTAAGCTAAAAATACCTAGGACTGGCTGCTGGCCAAACTAGTCCACGTGCTCAAGCGCACATAGGTCAGGCCGCCGCCGGAGATCGGGGTGACTATTGCGAAGTAGCAAAGTAGTGGCAAACGAAATGCCAAAAGCCCGAGCCTTGAGAGCTCTAGTCCTTGTATACATTGCCCGGACTTAGAGACGAAAGAGTCTTCTCCGGCGGCTCTTTCTTTTGCCAATTTTGTTGTGCCTGAACATAGTAGGCGCTTACAAAATTTAGCACCCTGAGAAGCTTTAGGCGTAGTGGATGATATTTATATAAAATCGCCTCGTAAAAATTTTTTGCGTTTACTCTCTTGCATTTTCTCTATGGCATAACGTAGCGTAGTGCGTGGTAAATTTTTATAATTAACTTGCAAAAATTTTTCTACTCTGACGCTATCTTTTTTCCAGGACTCTCTGAGCATCCAGCCGACCGCCTTGTACATCAAATCTTCTTTATCTTTCAAAAGTATTTTTGATAATCTAAAACAATCATCAAGTTTACCTTCTCTGATAAATATCCAGGTAGAAACTATAGACATCCGACGCTGCCAAAGATTTTCACTTTTGGCGTATTTGTACAATATTTGTTTTGACTCTAAACCATCTAATATTGCCTGACCCAAAATATAGTGGACCGACAAATCAACTAAGTCCCAATTATTTACATAATGGCTATACTGAAGATAAAAATCTAAAATCTTTTTTTGACTTTTACTGTCTTTGAATCTCCTAGCTTGTTTGCTTTTTTCAACCAAAATCAAAATAGCTACGAGTCTTATCTCGTGAATAGGAGATTTGATAAGCTTGGCAAGCTCTATAAAACTCAAATCCAAAAATTGCCTAGCTACTAACCTAGTATTTGGTACTGTGATACCTATAAATTTATCACCCTCACCATATTGCCCTTGGCCGGTTTTAAAAAACCATTGATTGGTTTTTTGCCGTTCAAGTGAAGAATATTTTTTTAGTTCTTTTATCAAATCATTGGCTCCTGCCCCCTTAGAAATTCTATTATTTTTCATAACTATATTATTTATTTTGTCCCCAAAAAATTTTGTAAATTTCTAACGGGGTTTATAAATTATAATTTATATATAGCCTACTATAAAAATATATAACTTTGGTAAATAAAAAACAAGCTATAATCCGGGCAACACACAAGTGGATTAGAGCTTGTTTTAAAAAGCAAAATTATTTTTTTTCTTCGTTTTTTTGGCTAACAGCGGGAGTTGGTTTTGCTCCAGACTTTTTGATCATCTTGGCAAATCTTACTTTTTTACGGTCAGCTGTGTTAGCTTTCAAGATGCCAGCTCTGACGGCCTTATCAACTGTTTTCTGCAGCTTGTGAGTAAGCTCACCAGCTTTTTTATCAATTTCACCGGCGGCAACTGCCTTTTGTCCGCTCTTGATAATTTCTTTGATACTTCTTTTAACCAAAGAATTACGCTCAGTGCGCTTCTTGGTCTGTTTCAAGTGTTTTTCCTGTGCTTTACGATTTGGCATAGCCCGTTAGAAATTAATTGTCTTTATTGTTGCCCCATCCGTAGAGAAATACTAGTATTTCTAAAGGGCATAAATATTTATCTTCTTAAGTTAAGACTTGTAAGATATTATCATAAAAATACTAGTCCGTCAAGTCTAAGAAATATCTATTTAAGCTGTCTATTACATACGGCGGTTCTATACGTTTTTTGGCTAATGTTGGCTTATCTATTTGGTCAAAAACAATAGCCTGGTCCACTGAAAAATCACCTATTTTATCTCTTCTGAGATCCGCTAAAAGAGCGCCTGTCTTCATAGCTTGGCCCAAATCATCAGCTAGACTACGGATATAAGTACCCACTGAGCAGCTTACTTCCAGCTTCAAATTTGGATATCTAAAACTTTTTATTTTCAAGTTATAAATTTCTATCTCCTTGGCGGGTCTAGCTACTTCCTTGCCTTGTCTAGCTAGCTTGTGTAATTTTTGTCCGCCTATTTTTTTGGCACTATAGATAGGGGCTAACTGAATTTGTCTGCCGACGAATTTTTGTAATACTTTTTCCAATTCATTTTGGGAAAAAGGTTTAGCTTTTTTATTTTGTGTTATTTTACCCTCCAAATCAAATGTATCTGATGTCTGACCAAATAAAATATCAGCTATATATATTTTTGGCCAAAAATGAAACCAATCAAGCAATCTAGTAGCAGAGCCAGTAGCTACTATCAAAAGACCAGAGGCAAGAGGATCAAGCGTGCCGGAAAATCCAACTTTTTTTATATTTAAAATTTTTCTAAAAATAGTCACCACATTAAAAGAATTGACGCCTTTCTTTTTATCAACCAGATAAATACCAGTATTTCTATCTTCCAAAACTGATCTTAATTTTGAACTTTTAAAAATCTCTGGGCTGACCAGGGGAATAATTTTTTTATTTTTAAAATCCGAAAAAATTTTATGGAGCATCAACTGATCCTGACCAAAAACTAAAATATCCGGTTTTAAATCAGTTAAAATTTCTCCAGCGTTTTGCTTGTTTCTAAGATATACTTCAAGACCCAACTTTTGTAGTTGATTTTTTCGCAAACTTTCTTTGTTGTAGGGTAAATAATTTCTAAACTTGCCAATAGCTTGGTCTGATTCTAATACTACTGTCACCTGCCCTAATTTCCTAGCAGACCTGATGAGTTCCATATGCCCAGGATGTAATATATCAAATTTACCAAAAATTATAACACGCTTGGCCATAGGTATTATTCTTCCAGATTAACTATTATACCAGGCGTGGTAATCAATCTGTCTGAAAGATCTTTGACCACCATAAACAATTTGTATATTCCTGGACCAAGATCTTTATCCCAAACAACTGACAAATTATTTTGATAAGGATTTTCAATATAGGTAAACCAATGAGATTGATTTTCCGGATCAAGATAATAAAAATCTATTTTCTTTACTTGAGTTGGTTGATCAATATTTAATTCCAAAGTATAGGGAGCATTAGATAGTTTGAGATTAGCCCCATTAGCTGGTGAAATCCAAACTAAATTAAATTGTCTATCAGCGGCATCCAGATTGATGTCTATATTCATAGAAGTTTCTTTGAAATTATCCAGATCATCAAAAGCAATGGCTTTTAGAGCATGCTGTCCGTTGCTAACAAAAGGATTAACTTGATAATTAAGATTATATGGGGAATCATAAACTTTGCCGACTAGATTGTCATCCAAGAAAAATTCAACTCTGGAGATGCCACGAGGTGCATCAGCATCTACCTGCATATTAAATACAGCCTCATTGATATTTTGATTTTGGCTTGGGCTAACCCAAGAAATTGACGGTCTAAGCTCTGGCCTATGAATATCATCATATACTGTAGGGGCTCTTTCTGACTCAAAGCCCTGCTCTTCTGCCCAAGCCAGAATAGGACCCTCCCATAGATTGAACTGAGGCTCGTTGTTTGGATCGTCAAGCGGGTCGCCCAAGGGATCATTTATATTTACATAATATAAAATACTATGAGTTTCTAAAAAATTCTTTTTTTCTCTGGTGGTATATGGCGTATATTCAGTGGCTAATTTACCACTCATGTTATCAATCTCTACTGGTTCTGCCCCAGACAGCTTACCGCAGACCATTGGTTTGGAGCAGCTATTAAGTTCTTGTTTTTTAAAATCTTTTACCTCCATACCAGCTGTGACTTCACGCATAAATTTGTTCCAAATTGGCGCAGCTACCACCGAACCGCTGGCTCCCTGTTTCATCTCAGTATTATTATTGTTGCCCACCCAAACACCCGTGGCAATCTGAGGAGTAAATCCAATAGTCCAAGCATCACGATAATCATTGGTAGTACCAGTCTTAGCGGCCACTGATCTATCAGGCAAAGTCAGATAATTACTCTCACCAAATACATAAGCTCTAGCAGCATTATCAGATAAAATATCATTGAGCATTCTGACATATTCTTTATCAATCACCCTGCGTCCTTTTTCTTCTCCGTTTTCTTCTATAATCTTGCCCTTGGAATCTTTTATTTCCAAAACTGCTATGGTATTTTTATAAACTCCTTCTCTGGCAAAAGTGGCATAACCATTGGTATGCTCCAGTAGTTTTACTTCAGCTCCTCCCAACACCAAAGATAAACCATAACGATCAGGATCGGTCAAAGTAGTATAGCCAAAATCAGCTGCTAAATCTGTTACATTTCTGACCCCGGCTAAATATAAAGCCTTTACTGCCGGGATATTAAGAGACCCCGCCAAGGCTTGTTTGATACTTACCGGGCCATGTTGTACCTGATCATAGTTACGCGGTTCATATTTGTCCCCTGAAGAGGCAAAATTGGTCAAAACATCATAAAGTATAGTATCAGGCCTATACCCCTTTTCAAAAGCTTTTAGATAAACTAAAGGTTTGAGCGAACTACCAGGCTGTCTATCTGAAACGACCACATTTACCTGACCATCTATCTCATCATCAAAATAGTTTTTGGAGCCTACCATAGCCAATATTTGAGCACTCTCTGTATCAAGAGAAACTAAGGCCGCATTGGAAGCATTATAATTTTCGCTGTTTCTAGGAGCAATTTCATTTATAGCTGCCTCCGCTTTTTGTTGGGCTGACCAATCAAGTGAAGTCTTTATCTCCCAGCCGCTTTGTTGCACCAAAGAGGCTCCATATTTTTGTTCCAAAAGTTCACGCACATACATCACAAAATGTGGTGCTTTTATTTGCTCAGCTCTTTTCTTAAATACTAATCCCTGGTTTTTGGCAGCCTCAGCCTCATCTTTTGTAATGTAACCCTGATCGACCATCAAATCCAAAATATATTGCTGACGACCAGTCAATAAATCACGATTATTTCCATAGGGTGAATAAAGAGTTGGCGCTTGTGGTAAAGCTGCTAGTATTGCCGCCTCAGCCAAAGTCAACTCTTGAACATGTTTATCAAAATAATATTGTGAAGCGGCTTCTACTCCATAAACTGCGCCGCCATAGGGTATTTCATTAAAATAAAATTCTAATATTTGGTCTTTGCTGAATTTTTGTTCAAGTCTATATGACAAAATCCATTCTTTTATTTTTCTGGATATTTTTCTTTCGTCCGTTAGGATGGCATTTTTGACAAACTGTTGGGTGAGAGTAGATCCTCCCTGAGAACGTCTGCCTTGTAAGCGAGGGACAATTTGTCCTCGTATAATGCCCCAAACAGAAATACCTTGGTGGTCATAAAAATTTTTGTCCTCCATGGCAATGGTGGCATTTTTGACATAGTCTGGAATCTCAGTAATAGATACCTGAGTTCTATTTTCAGCGCCATGTACTTCATAAAGTAAAACCTCGCCGGTCCTGTCATATATTTTAGTTGACAGTGCTACCGAACGATCAAGTAGCTTGCCCGGTTCTGGTAAATCTCGTGAGTACCAAGCCACCATTCCAATAAATACAATGCCTCCTAGGAAAATCAGACCCAGTATATGAGGCCAAAACCTCTTAAATAGCTTCCTAATCCAGCCTGAGCCATTAGATTTTTTAGGACCAGAACCCTTTTTATACAAAAAACGCCCAGAAAAAACCTTTTTTTTGGCTTTTATACCATCAGTTATAGGCTTGTGAGCAAACTGAGGGATATTGTCACCAATCTTTTTTTTGGTGAAATTTGACTGAAAATGTGGTATTGGCATATCCCGTTAGAAATTTAAATAATTTTTTAATCTATTTTTTATATATTTTTTACCCATTCCTGATTTTATAAATAACACTTGACCAGAGCTATTCTTCTTTATTCTAGCATTAATATCATTACTAAGACCAGTATACCATTTTTTATCTACTAGACTAGACCATATATTGTTTGACTTTATTTCTAACGGGACATAGTATTTCAATTATAGCAAAAATAAGCTATAATTTGAATACAAACCCCACACCTTTTTAGAGTTTAATACTCGTATAAAGTATATAATAAATCAAAAAAGGTGCTGGGTGAAAGTATTAAAAATGAGAGTAAAAGTATGTCTAAGATTAATACAGATACAGAAAAAATTCAAGAGCTATTGACCCGTGGGGTTGAGGAAGTGATTGATAAAAACAATTTAGAAAAAAAATTAAGGTCGGGCAAAATGCTCCGCGTTAAACTTGGTATTGATCCCACTAGCCCAAATTTGCATCTTGGCCGCGCTATACCATTACTCAAACTAAGAGATTTCCAAGAACTGGGGCATAAAATAGTTTTTATTATTGGTGACTTCACTGGTGTCATTGGTGATACCTCCGATAAAGAAAGCGAAAGACCAATGCTGGACGAAAAAACCATCCAGCAAAATATGAAAAATTATGTCAATCAAGTAAAAAAAATACTAGACATCAAAAAATGCGAAATCCGCTACAACAGCCAGTGGCTGAAAAAATTAAACTACCACAATATCGGTCAGCAAGCTGACATCTTTTCTCTCAATGAATTCATCTCCCGAGAAAACATTGCCAAAAGATTAAAAGCCGGCAAACGCATTTCTTTGCGCGAACTTCTTTATCCTCTAATGCAGGGCTATGATTCGGTAGCTATTAAAGCTGATGTGGAAATAGGCGGCACTGACCAAAGATTCAATCTTTTGGCTGGTAGAGAATTGCAAAGACACTACCAACAAATTCCCCAAGATATCATCACCAATCCCCTAATCGCTGGTTTGGACGGTCGCAAAATGAGCTCCAGCTGGGGCAATACCATAAACCTCTTGGACAATGCCAAAGATATGTACGGCAAAATCATGTCTTTGCGTGATGATTTAATTATTCAATATTTTACGCTATCCACTCGCCTGCCAATGGCTACTATTGATAAATACCAAAAAGAATTGACTGAGGGGAAAAATCCCCGCGACTATAAAATACAATTGGCCAAAGAAATTGTCGCCTTTTATCATTCCAGCTCAGAAGCGGAAAAAGCCAGTCAGGAATTTATTAAAATTTTTAGCAAAAAAGAAAAGCCAAGCGATATAGAAGAGTTTGCTATAAGCGCCAGCAAAATCAATCCGGCTGATTTGCTACTGCAAATGAAACTAACCAATTCCAAAAGCGATGCCAGGCGCCTGATAGATGGTGGTGGCTTGAAACTAAATGACCAAAAAATAATTTCCTGGAAAAACGATATTACCATAAAATCCGGAGATATAATTCAGGCCGGCAAAAGGAAATTCGGAAAAGTAAAATAAAAAAGTAATTTTAATATTAACTACATATTGATGACACTATTTAAAAAAAGAGCCGCTTGGCGCATTGGGCCATTCTGGTTTTTTTGGATAAATATGGGATACCTTTTTGGAAAAATTGAAATTTTAGAAGATAAAATAAAAATTATCATTCCTTTTAAAACCTACGAAATTAAAAAACAAAATATACTGGCAATAGAGCAAGTAAAAAGTATCAAAGAAAAAGGATTGTATTATCGCCAATTTGGTTACCCTATGTTTAGAGTGCAACACAATGACCCGAGATACAAAAATATCAAATTTTTCTTTTCCCTCGGCGGTAAAAAAAATACTCAAAAATCACTACTAATGGCCTTAAAAAAAGCAAAAATAAAATATACATAAAAATACAAAAAAAATGAAAAATGGGACAAGAAATAATACTCTTGCCCCACTTTGTTTTTTAGGGACCTCTTTCCCTTAAAAGGTTATACTACTATTTCAAATCTTTTCTATAAAACTCAGCAGCGTCATCAGGATCTATTGGATTGATGATAAGTCCAGATCCAATCTCCACTCCGGCCCAGACTGAACCGCGCGGTACTATTTTCATATAAAGATGTTGGTCATTGTCATTGATGACCTGATGAAAATAAAAATTATAAGGCAAATCAAGCTGACCAATTTTTATTAAAATATGTTTTAGGATTTTGGCAAATGAATTTCTCTCATCCTTTGTAAGCTCTGTGATATTGTCCCGATGAGCCAGAGGCATAATCCAAACTTCATAATTGAACATGGAGGCATACGGGGTAAAGGCTACTACATTTTTATCTCTATAAATAAGCCGCGGCCCTTTTGATTCTTTATGTATTACATCACAGTATACGCAGTGTCCGTGCTGAAGTTTATAAGCCTGCTGACGCTGACTTTTATCAAAAATATGTGGTGGTAAAAACTGAGTAGCAAATATCTGGCTATGAGAGTGCTGCAAACTAGCCCCAGCCACGCCACCATTATTTTTAAAAATCAAAATATATTCTATTTTTTTATCTTTGGAAATGGCTTTGGTCCTAGCCGCATAAGCTTCCAAAAGATCCGCTATCTGACTTACTGATAAATCCTCCAACTCTAGAGTATGATCAGATGTTTCTATCACTACTTCCTGATGACCGTAAGCTTTGGGGTTGTCTGTAGAGACTGCTGGATAAATATTTTTTATAATATTTATAGCCCAATCCTCTTTTCCGCCTTTGCGATATAAGCTCTTTACATCCTTTAGATTTGACGGACAAAAAATACAACTTGCTTCCAATTTTTTCTTGTGTTCACCTGGACGGACAGTATCATGTGGTCTTTTACCACGCTTGGGAGCAATAATTACATACTTTTCTTGGATATAGTCTTTCCTTATTTCTGGTTTGGTCATTTTTGACATAATTATATTGAATTTATTGAAATATTATTTTAACTTTTTATAAAGGCTTAGATATTTTTTGGCTGACATGTCCCAAGAAAAATCTTGTTTCATGCCATAAGTTATCATCTTTTTCATTTTAGCCTGATTCTGCCAAATACGCAAAGAAATTTCTATAGCTTTGGCAGCTTCTGTTGGATTATATTTTTTAAAAACAATACCTGACTTATTATTTATCACAGTGTCTTTGAGACCGCCCGTAGCCCTGACAATAGGCACGGTACCATATCTCATAGCTATCATCTGCCCCAAACCGCAAGGCTCAAAACGAGACGGCATTAAGAAAAAATCTGAACCGGCATATATCTTTTGAGCCAAGGGGAGTGAAAAACTAATATTACTACTTACTTTTTCCGGATATTTTTTGGCCAGTTTTTTAAAAGCGTTTTCTATTTTGGGATGACCAGTGCCAAGCACTACTACTTGGAAGTCGTATTTTTTTAGATTTTTTTCCAAAGCTGGCACCAAAATATCAATGCCTTTTTGGCTAACCAAACGAGACACCAATCCCAAAACTGGTGTATCCTTAATTGGTAATTTTAGCTTCTTTTGCAAATCCTTTTTATTTATTTGCTTGGCTGAAACAAAATTTTGCAGATTGTATTTCTTCTTCAAATTTTTGTCACGACTAGGATCAAACAATTTGGTATCAATCCCATTTAATATACCAAAAAGGTGTTTTTGACGCCGGCCGAGGTATTCTTCAAGACCTTCACCATATTCTTTAGAAAGAATTTCTTTAGCATAGGTAGGACTGACAGTACTTATATAATCAGCCGATAAAATACCCACTTTCATTGAGTCAATTTTTTGGCCATCTTTATCCAAATAATCCTCCATCAAAGCCGGAGTTAAGTGGGCATTTAAACCAGCGTAATCCAATATATCAAAACCGGTAATACCCTGATGAGCTAGATTGTGAATAGTCAGGATACTTTTTATATTTTCAAAGTCTTTGTCACTCAAAGAATACTCATCTATAAAAGTCGGGGCCAAGGCCGTATGCCAATCATGAGCATGGATAATATCCGGTTTCCATTTCATGACTTTTATAGTTTCAATCACCGCCTTAGAAAAGAAAGCAAAGCGTTCTACGTCGCCCACTTTTTTCTTGGCACTTTGCTTGCTATCAATATAAACTTGTTTGGCATCAAAAATCCTATTTTTAATCAAATAAACAGGTACTTTGGAACCAGGTAAAAGACATTTATATAAATCGAACTTGTGCTCACGTTCGTTTATTTTGAGAGCAATATCCTTTTTATATAACTTAATATTATATTTTCTTTTATTTATCAAACCATAAAAAGGTAAAAATGTTTTTACATCCACTGAAAGCTTAACTAACGCCTGTGGCAATGAACCAACCACATCAGCCAATCCTCCTACTTTTACAAATGGCGCCATTTCGGCGGCCATAAAAATAACTTGCATTTTATTTTTTGGCATTTTTATTTTTCTTTTAAAAATTTTAGTATTTTCTCCGTCAATTTATCATCAGGTAAGACTGAAGCATTTACAATCAGGTATTCCAATCGGCTTTTTTTGATTATTTCCATATAAGCCTGCTGTTGCCTAATATAATCTATTGGCTTTTGAGCAATTTTATTATAATGAGGATAAAGATTAAGTCTGTCGGTCAATCTCTTTTTTATCAAATCTTGATCTTCATCAAAAGTAACTAAAACAATCTTGGCCTTTATATTTTCTAATCTTTTTTCAATATCTGAAAAATCAAAATCCTGATTATTATATATTTTTTGATAGACCGCTTCTGTCAGATGGAATTTTTCTACCATTACATTGGTATTATTTATTTCTTCCAAAAGCTCTAGGTACTTAAGTATAACACTTTTACCAAAACGGGTACCATACAATCCGACATCACAATTAAACCAATGACAACCATCTAATATTTTACCGCCACTGTTATACTTTGGCTCCAAAAAATTGTAAACCCGGCTCATCAGATAGCTTTTGCCGGCCAATTCTGGTCCCTCAAATATTATATTATGTTTTGGTTTATCCATGGTGATACAAATTAATATTTCTATTGTTTTCTCTGGCCAGCTTCAAATGATTTATTGAATCCTCCAACAAATCATCAATCGGATTTTCAATATCTTTCATATAAAAAAGAAATACCGCCGTACGAAGAGCCGTCCAACTCTGATATAGATTGATACGATTTATAAATTGTATATCAATCTGCTCAAAATCCTGCTCAAAATAACTTTCTACAAAATATTTTTTATATTCATTCATTTCCTTACGGGACAAAAAATTATGCCCCATAAAATCCAGCTGCTGCAAAAAAGTACCCAAGTCCATCATTGGATCTCCCAAAGCAATATCAGTAAAATCTATCATCTCCAAATCCTTGGCCTCTAAACTCTTTATCACTACATTTTCTGGGTGGTAATCTCCATAAATAATTGTCTTTTTTATGGTTTTATCATAGGCTTTTTTTGTTTTGGCCATATCCTTTACCAGCTTATCAACCAGCTTGCCCTGACGCTTGTCAGTCAATAAAAAATCGCCCACAAAATGATTTGGTGATGGTACCATGTCATAAATATCAAAAATCGGCCATTTAAAATTTGCCTTAAATTCTGTCTGGTGGAGTTTTTTAGCCCAACCAGCAATGAGTTTGAGCGAATGAGATAAATCAGCTTTAGGATTTTCAGTAAAAAAATAAAAAAAACTTCTACCTGGTGATGACTCATAAAAAAATGCTTTTTGTTCTGACAAGAAAAACAAAGGTTTAGTCACTCGAAATTGGCCTTTATCAAACCCATGCTTGTACAAAGCCTTTGTTTTTTGGTAGGCTCCTTTTCTAGATCCGTCAGAATGCGCTGAGGCGAAAATATCTAAATTTTTCGTTTTGCCATGTTTATCCAAATATTTTATTTTGAACTCTACCACAAAAACTGCGCTAGTTACCCCCAGATGTCTTTTATAAGGATCTGAACTGATACTCAACATTGTTTTGAAATCAGGATAATATTTTGGTAAGTGCTGCCTAAATATTCCTTCGACAAAATCATGATCCACTAATCTGGCAATTTTTGCCTTGGATTTTTCTGATAATGCTCTTCTTTTCATATCTTTACTACTCTAAAGTATTATTTATGATACTTACGCCAGTGATCCAGCCAAGTATTCTTTTTTATATCAATATAAATTTTTTCTGCCCGTATCTTTTCCTGATAACTAGCCTTAGATAGGGATCTGACAGCCTTAATAAGCTCCTCTGATCCATTGTCTATCATATCTGGGTTCCAGGTCAGTGGAGAAAAATCAGACGGTCTCTGAGCTGATGCCCACCAAAAAGTACAAGATGATTGTCCTCTGTCTAAATGTCTTCTGGCCCAATTCCAATTTTTGTCTTTTTTATATTTATTTACCAGCTCAGTAGCCAAATCAACCAGACTCCACAATGACTTATGTATTTTATTTTTTGGACTATTCCACAAAGCATAAGGATTTTTCTTTTTCAACTCCTCCTCACTACTCTCCCAAGAGCCCGCTCTGAGCTCTATCCTTTTCTTTTCTTTTAATTTTTTTAAATACTGACCAACGGTTTCTACTCTCAAATTTTTGTTGGCCATTATTTTTTCAATATGTCCCTGCCAATCCTGATGAAAGTGCCCATATATTTCTCCATCTGTACCCGTAATAATAGTGCCTTTTTCTAGATTATTTAATTTATGAAAAATTATTTCAGCTGGGTAGCTTTTTGATATTTGCCTATCTCTAAAAACAACCTTTAAGCCTGTCTTATGATGTATATAAAGAAAATTATTATCTACTTTAGCTTTGTAGCAAATCGGATCCAAAATAATCCACTCAAATCCTTGTTTTTTTACTACTTTAGCCACCGTATCAGAGTAAGCCATTTCTGGCATATAAAAACCTTTAATCTTTTTTTTATCAAAATACTGAGAAAGTATTTGTTTGTTCAGTTCAATCTGTCTTCTTATTTCTTTTTCTGACAACATTGGCAAAAGAGCATGATATTTTGAACTACCAGTCAGCTCAATTTGATTATTTTTTACCAAAGCTTGCAGACGTTTTAAAATATCAGGATGGGCGTCTTCCAACTGCTCCACCAAATTACCAGAAATATTCAAACTAGCTTTGAATTTTGAATATTTTTCAAACAAAGAAAGCAAATACTCATAGCTTTCATTAGACACTTGCTCTAAAATACCTTTATCTTGCCAGGGTGGTTGATAAATATGGAGAAAATTTACCCAATTTATTTTACCCGGCAACTTTTTATTATTAATTTTATTCATAAATCCACTTCCCAACACCAAGAAGGCGTTGGATTTATTTGATATTTTTTTTCTTAAATTTTATTGCTTCTTTGTACAAATCCTCATAACGTCTAGCCGGCAAGTCCCAAGAAAAAGATGGTTTCATACCACGACAGACCAAATCTCGCCAGACTTTTTTGTACTTGTATGTTTCAAGAGCTCTAGTGATTGCCACCAAAAACTCATTGGCATTATAATTTTTGAAAGTAAAACCATTGCCAGTATTTGTCTCTGGTTCAAAATTATCCACTGTATCACTCAAACCGCCCGTAGACCTGACAATCGGCACACAACCATAACGAAAGCTCTTCATCTGATTAATACCGCATGGCTCATGATGAGATGGCAAAAGAAGCATGTCTGCTCCAGCGTAAACCTGTGTCTCGTATTTTTGATTCTTTTCATGAGAGGGAATTACAGCCAGCTTTTCCGGATATTTTTTGGCTACTTTTTTAAGCTCTTTGATAAAATCCTTATCGCCACTACCAATTACCACTAGTTGCATATCAAAATGCATCAACTGAGGTATTATTTTTATCAATAAATCAAAACCTTTTTGAAAAGCTACGCGTGAAGTAGTACACAGTAAAGGGATCTCTTCATTAATTGGCAACTTAAAAAGCTTTTGGACAAATTTTTTATTTTCTTTCTTTCTTTTTATATTGCGATGATCATAATTTTTAAAAATACTCTTGTCGTTTTTTGGATTGAATTCTTTATTATCAATGCCATTTACCACACCATATAGCTTGTGCTTTCGGTTGGTGAGAATCCTATGCAAATCTTGGCCAAAATTTTTATTTAATATTTCTTCTGCATAAGTTTCTGAAACCGTATTGATGACATCGGCGCTTAATATACCTCTTTTGGCAAAATTTATGTATTCAATATCAGGGTCATTAAACAAAGGCAAGGCTCCCTTGCCGTTATCTTTATGCTTTAGTGGTACTTCCCACCAATTCATACCAAGCTGAAATACCAAATTATGAATAGTATAGACTGTAGCGGCATTGACCAAAGTCTGACTTTTTTTGAATCTAGTATTTTTTAAAAGTGGGATCAGTCCTGTCTGCCAATCATGACAATGTATAATATCTGCTTTGAATTTTAAAAGAGAAATAAGCTTGAGGGCTGCAACTTGGAAAAGATAAAAACGAGTATTTTCATGATTGGATCCATAGACAGTGCTACGTCTGGAAAAATATTTGTCATTCCTGACAAAATAAACTTTCAAACCGGGCAAAAGCTCAGTACGATAATAGCTAACCTTTAGTTCATTTTCTTTATCAATATAAAGATTGACATCATTATATATTTTTTCCAGTTTATACTTTTCTCTATCTATTATCTTTTTATAAAATGGGGTAATTATAATAACATCATGACCCAAACGAAAAAGTGATTTGGGCAGTGACCTAGCAACATCGGCCAATCCACCTGTCTTGGAATATGGATCAACTTCTGAAGCAATTGATACAATTTTTAAGCTTTTAGACATTAGGCTAATTTTTTATTAAAAAATGAAGCGCAGATAGCAATAGCCAAAGCATCGGCAGCATCATCGGAACGCGGTACTGCACTTAAGCTTAAAATAGTTTTGACCATCAACCCTACTTGCTGTTTGCTGGCACTGCCATTTGAGCAAACGGCTTGTTTTACCTGCAAAGGGGTAAACTCCAATATTTCTCTTTTATTTTGATAAATAGCCAACATCAATACTCCTCTGGCCTGGCCAACATCTAACGCTGTCTTGGCATTTTTGGCAAAATATAATTTTTCTACGGCTATTATATCCGGCTTATACTTTTTTATTAATTTTGAGACTTCTTTATAAATATCATCCAAGCGTTCAGGTAATTTTTTTCTTTTATCTGTCTGGATGCTACCCGTAGTCAAAAATTTTAGCTGATTGCCATTTTTTGAAATCACCCCAAATCCCGTATCAGCAATTCCTGGATCAAGCCCTAAAATAATTTTTTCAACCTGAGCCATTAGATACTTGCGTTAGTATAAATATTGTTTACATCATCATCATCGTCTAAATCATCAAATAACTTGATGAGTTTTTCATCGTCTTCTGGGTCTATTTTTTCTTTGGCTAGATATACCATGTCTGACGACTGTATTGTAAAAAAATTCGTCTGGAGTTTATTTTTGACATTTTCCAAATCATCAATGGGACAAATAACCTTTACTTTATCCTCTACCACAATATCTTCTGCACCAGCTTCTATCACCTTGAGTTCTTCTTCCTCGCTCAACTTTTCTTTATCCAAAATTATTTCCCCTTTTATCTCAAACATCCATTGGACACTACCACTGCTACCCAAATTACCTCCGTGTTTGGATAAAATGTGCTTTATATTTGATACAGTCCTATTTTTATTGTCAGTTAATACTTCTATTATCAAGGCTACTCCTCCTGGTCCAAAACCTTCATACAACAAACTCTCAATCTGGGCACCCTCACCATCACCGCTGCCTTTTTTGACCGCTCTTTCTATATTTTCTTTTGGCATAGAATAAGCCTTGGCCTTATCAATGGCCATCCTTAGCTTAAAATTGCTGTCTGGGTCAGCACCAGCTCTAGCCGCTACGCTAATATTTTTGGAAAGCTTAGTAAAAAGATTACTCCTTTTGGCATCCTTAGTCTCCTTAGCTCTCTTAGTTGTCGCCCACTTGCTGTGTCCACTCATAAAAAATAAAAATTAGCCCTTTTTCTTGTATTATCTTACCAATTTTAAAGTAAAAAATCAATGGTAAATAACACAGACAAATTAAGTCATTTTTTCCACTTGACGGAAAAGCAAATAAATAATAAGCTACTAATATCACCATTGATCAAGAATCCCCGCGTCCGTGCCTGGCGGGGATTTTTGTTTTACATAATTACTACTACCCGCGTCATTTTTTGACGGAAAAAATGACGCGGGGTAAAATATAGCTATGACTAAATTAATGAAAAAAATAACCGCTTGGAAAATTGATTATCTATTTCTATTTATCCTAATGTCTGTCTATTACTCCTGGATACAATGGAATAATTTTATAGGGGATCCAGACGGATTTTATCACGCCAAACTGGCCATTTGGTTAAGACAGGGTCATTTTATACAATCCTTGCCTTGGATGCAATTTTCCACACTACGTGATTCATTTACTGACCATCATCTACTCTATCATATATTACTGGCTCCATTTACTTATATACCCAACCCCCTGGTGGGTGTAAAAATCGCCACGGTTGTTTTTGCCGTTTTGATGGTCATGACTTTTTATTGGCTACTAAAAAGAATGAAAATTATCTGGCCAATAGCTTTTGCTTTGGCCTTTCTTACTTTAAATGGACTTAACTTTAGGATATCTTTGGTCAAAGCAAATAGTCTATCGCTGCTCATAATATGGCTTTTAATCTATGCCCTGTTCAACAAAAAAATATGGTTGAGTATGCTTTTGAGTTGGCTCTTTGTCTGGTTATATGGTGGCTGGCCTTTGGCTATCTTGATATTAATTACTTATATAGTAAGTGAAAAAATATACACGCGCATTCATAGTAATAGAGTCAAAATATTTTGGGATAAAGCTATTCATTTTTTTGAAACAGACAGTAAGCACAAAACCCTAAAAATATCTACAGCTCTACTGACTGGATTAGCCTTGGGTGTAATCATTAATCCATATTGGCCACAGAACCTTTACTTCTATTATCAACAAGTCATCCAGATCGGATTGATAAATCAGGGACAAAATTTTGTCGTGGGCGGAGAGTGGTATGGTACCAGTATAATGAATATCATATCATCAGCTCCTCATGTTTTTGTCCTAGCCTGCCTATCTTTTCTGACCTTATTTTTTAATGTAAAGAAAGCCTCGCGACTTAGTTGGTTTAGTTTTATATTAGTTTTTGGTTTTATGATACTAACTATAAAATCTAGGCGATATGTAGAATATTATATGCCCTTTGCTTTACTATTTACCGCTAGCTCAATTACTGACTTAAAAGATTTTATAAAATTGGACAAAGTTATATCTATCTGGGAAAAACTTGGTCTTAACTTAAAAATATATTTATCAGTAGTTGCCATGGTCTTTTTTACTATGGTAATGCCCTCTATCTATGACCGTATTTTAAATGTAAAATTATCCGATAGCTGGACAATGGACAAATTTTTGCCTGCCACCAACTGGCTAGCTGAGAATACCCCACCTGATTCTATAGTTTTTCACAGTGATTGGGATGAATGGCCTGTTTTATTCTATCACAATGACCACAATTATTATTTGATAGGCCTAGACCCAACTTTTATGGAAAATTATAATAGCCAGCTACACAAAACATACCGAGATATTACAAACGGTGAAACTAAATTTTCTGTGGCCAAACAAATAAAAAATTATTTTGGTGCTAATTATATTTTTGTAGATAAAAACGGCCATCAGGCCTTTATTGATAATCTTTCCCGAGATAAAGATGTAGAGCTTATGTTCAACGATAACGATAGTTCAATCTATAAAATAAATCTATAAATCTAGGTATATTATTTTACTAAGTGCTTCGGTCTTCATATCAAAGAAGGACGACCTCTTTTTGTCTAGAACACTTACACCGTCAAAAGCAAATATCTGAAAAGATTTTATACGATCTTCTAGATAATAAAAAAATATCATCTCTCTGTCCTGCCATTGACTGTCCGGAAATAATCCATAGTCAATAGGCAGGTCATAGCTATCATCGTCTGTATAAAAACGTATTATATAATATTGTTTATTTAGATTTGTTGGTTTAAAAGTTAAGGCTAATTTCTTTCCCTTATCCTGAATAAATTCTGATTTTTTAAAAACTAATTGTCCCTGTGTTTTTGAGCTCTTTTGGCCTGTCTGATACAGTATTTTATTTTCTAGCTGAGGATTAATATCCCGTTTTTGCCACAATAATATATTGGCTTTTACTTCCACTAAATTATAATTTTCTAGCTTCTTTCGAAAAGGCTCTGGCAAATTTATCTCTACCTTATCTTTGGCCAATAGCCACTTGGAATCTTGCAAAATATCTATAGATTCTCCATAGTCAAGTATTATATAATCCACCAAGGGCCAGTCAAAGCTATTTATATAAAATTGACTACGGCCGATATAAGCGTAGCTAAATGGATAGACTACCTGTCTTTGGCTTAGTTGGGGTAAAAGATTTAAACTAGCAATCACACTACTATCACGACCAACAGTCTTTAACATATCATAACGTACATTATTGATATTTTTATCAAAATTTGCAGCTAGGACATCTTTGACGGGAGATAAAAATATGGAAAAATAGACTACGGCTACCAAAAACATACCTACAAAAATATCTTTATTTTTATAAATAAAATTGCTAGCCAAAAAAATTTTTTTTTCCAAAAGTAACCTGACTGAAAAAATAAAAGCAATAAAAATGGCCGGCAAAAAAACCAAAACATAGTGTAGAGAATAGACTATAGAATTAAAGCCTTGGGCTGCTAATACAAATTGAATCAGAGGCACAAAAGCCAACCAAAAATATTTTGGTTTTAAAATTGGAATAAAAAATAAGGTTATCAATAAAACGAAAATGCTTCCTATATTTTGTATAGTAAAAATATGAGCAAAAACTTCTAGCAGCCAGGTCCAGGGATTTTTCCAGGCTTCTATTATCCAACTATAATAAACTACAAACTTATACCCTTGGCCATCGGCTATATGACCAATAGCCAACATTGCTAAAATAAAATATAAAATTGGTACAAAAAATGCAGCCATTTTCCACTTGAGACTACGCTTATCTAAAATAGCCAAAGGCAAAAATCCCAAAAGCATCAAGGCAATATCTTCTCTTACTAATAAAGATAAAATCATAAACAATATAAACAGCCCAAAAAATTTCTTATAATAAAAATAAAAAGCAAAAAATATAAAAAATATTGCCAAAGGCAACATATGAAATTCAAAAAGATTAGCATTATGGACAAAAGGATTGATGAGCCAAAGCAAAGATATAAATAAAGCTAAATGTTTCTTTCCTATAGCCAATTCGGCAATCAAATAAATTGGCCAGGCGCAAAGGGCAAGAATAAAACTCTGAATGACCAGTAATATTTCCGGACCGGGGTGTATGGCATAAAAAGGAATTAAAAAAATAATAGCCAAAGCAAAATGATCTGCCAAGTAATTGTTTAGATTGATAGTCAGATCAAACCAACGCCCCTGTAAGGTATTAAAAAATACTTGGTTAAAAATCGCCAAATCAAAAACATTATAAGCAAAATTATAATATTTTTTTAAACTCAAAAAAGAGAATAATAAAATATATAAAATAATAAAACCAGTCAAAAAAATAGCTGCTTTGCTATCAATATATCTTTTTAAAACTTTATACATAAATATATTATATCATAAATAATCACATTTTTATCTTTATTAAGATTGACAAAATAGCTATATTATGATATAAAAATATGATGGTCAACAATGCCCTTACTAGGGCTTTAACCTTTGTTCCCTTTCGAAAGGACAAGTCATGAAAAAACTGCTGTTCTGCGCCATTTTGTTGGCGCTGGTGGCTGCCCTAGTCTCTGGCTGTACTACTCCCGGCAAAAAGTGGTACGGCTACGATCGCCAAAGCAAGGAATACATCCAGCTCGACAAGCAACCCTTTCAGCAGGCGGTTTACAACCTCTCCAGTTACACAATCTTCTTCACTCTGGAGGGCAAAGACGCCTGGTCTTGGACCGACCCCTACTACCAGATTGACCCTGGCTACTCTGGATCTCTGGAAATACACCAGAGCTACACCAGCGACAAATTTCGCGCCTACTTCTGGTGCAAGGGTTGTCAGGATGTCCTGGGCACTACCGAAGAGATGATCGAGTTCGAGCTGCCCGGTCTGGCCACCATGCCGACCGATACACTGATTGTCACCGATGCCATGCTTATGGGCGATGCCCTCCAAGAGATGGCTGTCAAGAACATGACGGGTGTTGACTTGCACTACTACGACAATCGCGGCAACGACTTCGTGATAAAACATGGGCAAGCCTGGAGGCTACTGGTACTCTCCGGACCCTACAACTTCTGGGTTGAGCCTGTCATCAGACTCAAGTACGAAGCAGCCGCACCGGTAAAGCTGGGACAAGTAAGTTCCGACAAGCCGTTGATTATTGACCGGCGACGCAATGCCTTGTGGACTGACCAGAACGGTCAACCCATTTATATCGGCGCCAAACGCATCATCGGTGCCGATGAAATTCCGCGCTTCTGGCGGGAAAGACGGCATTGGGCCGAGTACTAAAAACCCCCGCCTTGTTCTGCAACACAGAACAAGGCGGGGGAATTTTTTTATATAAATATTTTACACTAACCAGTAGCTTCACCACCACCGGTACCAGTACCAGCATTATCAGCTAGAGCTCTCAAAACAAAACTGGCAATTGCATAAGCCATGACAACTATTACTAGACCAATCACTGAGTTTTTTATAATGCTTTTAGCTTCATCAACTTGTTGGGAGTTTCCTTGGGAAGTCATCCACTTAAATCCTCCCCAAATAATCAAAACCGTAAAAAGCATGCCCAAAAGAGAAAGTAACGCGTTTATAATTCTGGCTATCATTTGTTGAGGGCTGACACCTTTTATAAGATTGCTGGCATTAGCCGCTTCTTCCAATCCGGTTTGAGCGGCATAATCAGAAGCTGATACTGCCAAAGGCAGTAATGCAACTAATAAGAAAATTGTATTTTTTATAGATTTCATATGCAATATAAGCTTTAGTAGGTCATCATGATAAATGACCCACTATAGTCTAGACTACATAGGTCGTTATATGGTCTCATTATAAAGTGACTGCAATACGAATCTAGATATCGCATAAGCGGTCAAAATTATAACCAAACCGACAATACCCGCACCGATAAGCTTTTTAGCTTCGTCAACTTTTTCAGTATTACCCTGAGAAGTCATCCATTTGAATCCACCCAACAAAATAATCAAAGTAGCTAAAATGCCCAAAAAACCTAGCACAATATTTACTACTCCACCAATAGTATCTCTTAAGGGTTTTGAACCCAAAGCAATATTGGTAGAGGTAAAATCATTAATACCCCATTGATCATCTGAAGCTGATGCCACTGCTGGGAAAAATGCTAGTAAAGAAATCAAGAATTTTTTCATTTTTTCACCCCCTTTCTATTTTAGAAAAATATTACTTAAAGTATATACTAAAATAGCTTTTTTTTCAACGATTTGTCAATACTTTTAAGTAGTGCCCCGTAAAATGTCAAACACAAAGTTTATGACAATATAACTTAAAAATATTACTACCAAACCTAATATGGCCCAAACAATACTATCCTTGCCTTTTTTTACTCTCTCAGAGTTACCAGATGAAGTCATCCACAAAATGCCACCCCAGACTAGAAAAAATAAAGCCAAAGCACCCGATATACCAAGTAGGCCTCTGATCATTTGTCCAGCTAATTCTGGAATACTGTCAGCACTTAATGGATTTGGTACTTCTACTGCTGCTTTAGCTGATAGTGGTAATAGTAACAACGAAAATAAAACTATTTTTTTCATATCTAATTTTTAATATTTGTTGAATATATAAAATACTAAGGTTAGTATATTTTAGAACCATCGGTAGCACAAACCTGTTCACCTGGACAGCATGACGTACAACCAGAGACAGCATAAGCACCATTATAATCTTGCGGATTATAATTTTCTGGCAAACAAGCTGTTTTATAATTATTTTTTAGACCAGCATAAACACATTGTGATATACAAATTTCATTATAAACTACTAACTCTGCTTGCGAAAACGTCCCCGAGCACACCATTAAACTCCCTGGCTCTCCACATGGAGATCCAGGCCCCTTTCCTTGGCAAGAAATTGTAGTGATACGATATGGTTCTTTAACATTTAAAACCTGATTAACAAAAAAATCCAAAATTAGATAGCCGCCAAAAGCAACAATAATAGCAAAAATAGTGTTTGTCATTATATCTTTGCCTTTTTTTACTCTCTCAGCATTACCGGATGATATCAACCATTGAACACCTCCATAAACAAAATAGACCAAAGCTACCGCTCCCATAGCCCCCAACATCAACTTGATCAACAAAAGAAAACCTGTAGCAATATCTTCAAGGCCACAATTTCCATATTCTATACATCCTAATCCATCCAAAAATCCCGCCCTGGCTATTAGAGGACTAGTTAAAAAAATTAAGCTAACAAAAAATTTTATCATTGCGGTTCTTTATATGTTTGATTTATCTGACCAACCAATAAACCTAGGCTTGCGTTTTTATCATCCAAAACATATTCTCCTGATAAAAGCTTGTCAATAAAATCTCCTAAGTATTGTTCAGCCAGATTAATATTGTAACCTCTATACCAAGTATCAGCAGTCAAAACCTGAGAAGCAAATATTGAAGTATCATAATTAGCAATCTGCTTGTCAATCAAAGAACGTAAAGCTGTTGGCTTTTTATTTTCAGTTAAATATTTTGATACCAAATCCTCTGAAGCTGTTGTCTGGACAAAATTCCAGGCTGCATCCTGATTTTTTGATTTTTTGGCAACCACATTAACCCAAAAATTAGCATAATATTTGGTAATTTCTGCGCCTCTAGTTTGAGGAAAGTTTGTAATACCCCAATCAAATTGAGTCTTTCTACGCCTTAATTCATCAGCATGATAACTATAGCCAAAAAAATAAGCTAGTTTGCCACCAGCAAACATCTCAAAGGCATTTTCCAAATCACTATTCCAGCTATAACTAGCTTTGCCCGGCTTGGCAAAATCTGTATAAAAAGCAAAGGCTTGAGCAAGTCTCTGTGCAGAGTCTTTATCGTCTAAAGGTGAAAAGGCCGTCTCTGATTTAGCGTTTACCCCATTTTGCATCATGATAGAAGAAAAAATATCAAAAAACCTAGGTATATTATCAGTACCACCAAGAGCAACTGCTGATTGAATTATTTGATTGCCCTCTGTTGCTTTAGTCAGCTTTGGAGTCTGATCCACTAAATCAAAAAAGTCAGTAATTGGTTCCGCTATACCTGCTTTGGTAATCATGTCTAGATTATAAAAAGTAACTAGCGTATCTAATGAATACGGCAAACCATATATTTTTTCATCAACTATTATATTGTCATAAACTGCTGGAACATACTTAATCTTTATATCTTGAGGAGACAAGCCGGCAAATTGTCGCATCACTATCACAGTTTCTGATTTTATAGAGCCCTGTATTTCATATATTGGAATTTTGTGAGCTGAGGGCATAACTACTATCCTATGTTGATAAGCTTTTATCCAATTGGCTGGAATCGCAAAAATATCCGGTCCTCTGTCATCAGCCCAAGCTTCCAAAAGCTCGCGTTCGTATTCTTCATAACGAAAACGTCTATAATTTACTTTTACAGTCGGATGGGTTTTTTCATAATCTGCAATCAATGTTTTCAATTGAGCCTCTGTATCCCAAACACCCCAGTATTCCAAAGTAACCGGCTGGTAAAGCTCCTTATCTGATCGAAAAGGATTCCACTTGCAACCAAAGCCACTGTTTAAAACAAGGGTAAATAATAATAAAATTGTAAAAATTCTAAACCTTCTCATTTTACTTTTTTAAAATAATCTTTCAAAAATTCTCTGAGCTCTTTTCTTTCCATGGCGTACTCCAGTGTGGCGCGCAATAAATTCAAAGGATCCCCAGTAGTCAGCCACTCTCCATCTTTTATTTCTTTGGCATAAAACTTTCCGCCGGATTTTATATAATTTCTGATAGCATCAACTATCCATAGTTCGTTGCCTTTTCCCAATCGTGTTTTTTGTAAAACATCGACTATGTCCTGATTCAAAATCATACGACCAAAATCAGCCAGATTAGAAGGAGCATCTTTGATAGATGGTTTTTCTATAATGTCATTTAGCTGCATTGTCTTTGTGTTTTTCAAACTGACAATACCATATCTATCCACCTGATCACGCGGCACTTCTTGAACCCCAATCATCAAATGTCCGGTTTTGTTGTAATCATCTACCATTTGCTTGGCAAAAGGTATTTTTGATTTTACTAAATCATCACCCCAGACGTACATAAAAGGCTCATCATCAACCAAGCTAGCTGCCGAAAGAACTGGTGTGCCATTACCATATGGCCCTTTTTGTCTTATATAAACAAAATTGGCCATTTCTGAGATTTTTTTAACTGCCGCTAGCTTATCTTTTTTTCCGGCTTTGGCCAGTTCATTTTCTAGAGCCCAAGAATGATCAAAATGATCCTCAAGAGGTTTTTTGTCCCACTTGGTCACAAGTATAATGTCCTCTATGCCAGCTGCCACCAATTCTTCAACTACTAGCTGAATAACCGGCTTATCTACTATTGGCAACATTTCCTTGGGCATGGTTTTGGTAGCCGGCAAAAGCCTAGTACCTGATCCAGCTACAGCAACTACAGCTTTTCGGATTTTTTGATTTTTTTTCATCCCGTTATTATTCTAAAATATTTACAACTATCTTATTTTTTTGTTCCCCGCAAAAAATCGTGAATTTCTGACGGGATTAATGCTTTTATTATACTAAAATTTGACCTAAATGTAAATTGTTTTTACTTTAAAATAAGGCCTTTGTGTTCAGTAATATGAGCGGAAAAATCCATAACTATCTTCAAAAATACCAAAATAATAACTGCTGACATACCAAAACCAAGCGCCGTGGCAAAAAATCCCCCAAAAATAATAGTCAAATGCATAGTTACTATTCTTTTATATGGGGCAAACATCTGTTTATTTATGGTGGTCTTTAGATATTCTTGTTTTTTTATAAAATTATAAATATAAGATATGGCGTGACTCAAAAATAAAAAAGATAAAGATATAAATAGAGTTTTTAAATAAGAAAATACCGTGATAAAAGCCACGTCTGTATATGTCGTCTTTGGCAAATCGGGCTTGAAGAAAGTAACAATAAAAAATAAATGCCCAAACATAAACATAGAATAATGAATAATAAAAAAAACAATAAAAAATATCTTAGTCGGCTCAGATATTTTATCTGTTTTACTCTGCCTATTTTTCTTGGTCAAACCAATATCTTTTATATGTTGCATTTTCAAAACATTAAAAAATCCTACGACTGTACTTTCTAGCCAATACAAAATCAATATTGTGAAAATATCCCAACCAAAAAACAAAACTCCAAAAATAGGAATTAAGTTTACTAAAAACAGAGACAAAACTGTCGGATAAGCCAAATAACTAAAATATTTTTTCAAATCCGCCATCTTTTTTATTTTTATAAACAAATAAACTAAAAGCTAATAGTATAAAAAATAAGATGCTTAAATCATTTTTAAAATAGGGTACATCTACCAAACCGTGTATGAACCAAGTAAGCCAGGCCAAGATTAGCGGCCAAGCAAAAATATTTTTATCAGCCAAAATCTTTTTTAAAATATAATATATATAAGCCAACAATCCTAAAAATCCAAATAAACCAAGGAGGCCCATTTCTGTCCAAAAATTTAAAAATATATTATGAGGATAAAGATATATTTCTATCCAATCTATACGGTGATAATTATTCATAGCCACTTGATAGCCATTTAGACCACTACCTAAAACAAAATTATCTTTTAGCATAGCTAGAGTCTCTCGCCATTGCCAGCTCCTGATTTCCAATGAGCTAATGTCCAGTCCTTTACCTGGTGAAAAAAGTTGATAAAAACTATTTG